>Ga0065711_1002056_pt1 | contig 36915 bp, 17 predicted proteins | sample Hoacrofraction12_FD_59098 | JGI IMG/M metagenome (GOLD analysis project Ga0065711, IMG submission 59098) | Hoatzin crop microbial communities from Cojedes, Venezuela - Epithelial fraction 12 v2 (version 2) | ecosystem: Host-associated > Birds > Digestive system > Esophagus > Crop | place... | reverse complement strand
CCCCCCCTTCTTTTCCCCATTTACAGGTAGACCAGTTGAAAAATTACTACTCAATAACCCCCTTGCTATAAAAATCCCAAAAGGGGTCTCTAAACCTATCATTTTTTCATCAAACCCTTGTGGTGAACATGAGGATTCTGTGTGTATTAAGTGTTCAGTGAAAATTAAAAAAAACATTGCCAGTTGGATATCCCCCCTGAAATGCTTAATATTATACATTTACTCCACACATTCCTATTTACTTAAGAAAAGCTGGTTTAAATGATACTCTGGTCAAACAAACGAAGACCATCAGAACTTCCAGAAGTGAAACTGCTTGAGCTTTATAACTGGTTTCCAATACTACTAAAGCTTGCACAAAACTGGCATTTCTAGTACAGACTGATTTTTTAAGTTCCAAGGCCTTTCAGATAGTCTCTATACAGCGAAGATTGCCTTTTTCTAACGCCACCTCAGAAATGGAACAAGAAGACTATTACATCTCATCTCCCGACTGTATTAAGCCCTTCTTTGAAGCATCACTTTGTAACAAAACTTGCTAGCTACGCTAAATAAATCAACGGCTATTAAGGCTTTCAAGTTTTAGCTTATTACAGCAGTTACTTTCTAATTCTTATGCTCCGCTTCAACTCCTAAAAAGGCCCATTGTGTTGTAGCACCGCAACCCAAAGCTGCCGGGAAAGGGGAGGACAGCTTTATTGTTCAACAGCTCCTGGCTCCCTCGGGGTTTGACTTCTTTTTCCTTTCCTTTTTTCCTTCCATTCCTTCCCTCGCTAGGTTAAAGGCACATGCAATCTATGCTTCAGGAGAGTTTAGCAAATCGTTAGGTTAAAGTACTTGAGGCTGACAGAAAGTGTAAATGATTCTTATTATCTGCTAAAGGATCCAGTTGGGTGAACTTGCTCAGGTGGGTGTTTCAGTGGGAGCTGGAGGGGGAAAGTGCTCCATCATATGATGAAACTGTGCAGTTAATTATCTCGAGCCAAAGCAATTGTTATTTAACAAGGAAATTATAATTTGTCACAATAAACCGGAGAATGGCAGTTAGCTAAGCCAGCTTAGCTTTTTTTTTTTTTTTACTTTAAAGTTTGTTTAAAGAAGTCAACTAATCTGCTTAAAAATGTGGAAGAGCACCACTATCAGACACCACTGGTTCATCAAAGCACTGGAGAGCATTCTTAGATCCCCTCTGAAGTCAAGGGCTTTATGCATTTACTTAAAATTAAGAACGTGTGTAACAGCTTTGCTCAATCACAGCCAAAATTGCTGCAGCCCTCACAGAAACTCATTTGGTCAATACGTATTAAAAAAAAAAAAGTCAATTTTGCCTCAATGAAGCAAAAATTTATGCAAACCAATGTCATAAAGTAAGATCTACACTTTAAAATGTGTACTCAAAGCACCTTACAAGTAACAGGTGCAGACCACTCCACAAAAAATATTTCTGTAAAAAAAAAACCCAAAGAAGGTCGGTACTGCAGAGGCAGACGTGTTGCTCTGCCACTGGTAGGTGGAGACCTATTTATAAACATCTGACAATGCCTACGACCTGCGTGGGAAAAGTGGTGCACAGGATCCCTCCTGGTAACTGATCTGCTAAGAAAGAACAATTTGTGATTTACAAGCACGGTTCTTTAGCTAGGAGATGGGAAAGGAGATTTTTTCCTTCGTGTGATGTGTCGCTGTGAATCATAATGCAAATTAAATTATGATTACAATAGACTAAAATGATAGTTATGGGAAGAACTGTAGCAAAAAGCAAAAGTCTCAATACACAGTTAGAAATACAATATCCCTTTAAAAAAAGCACAGGGTAAGGATAACAGAAACAACGATACAAGCAATTTTTCAAGCCTGAGCATAAAGAAAGGTAACTGTCAATAAAACTTTACAAAAATTACAGAGACTGTTTTTCTTTTTTAAAAAGGGATACTGCATCTTTTAAACATGTAAAATAGTAAGTCACCCGTATTCTACTTACAGATAGTAGGAGTAAGAATAGTAGCTCCTCCTGGCAAGCAAATCACAGACAGTGGAAAAAGAGAAGCAATGGTGAATGAAAAGCGTGACTCTGTCACATTCAATAAAGCAGAGAAATGTGCGTTTAAAAAAAATTGAAAAATTCATGTTTCTTTGGTTAGCATTTCAACTTGCTCATGCACAAACTAGCCTTACTTTGCCATGCAATTAAAAAAAAATACACTAGCATATAAAAATGATTTGGTTTTTAGAAAGATCACTTGAGAAAATGACATGCTGAGATTTCATTTATTGCCAAAACATTTGAAAATTAAATGGATTGTGTATTTTCAACATGCAGTTCAGCATATATAATGATTACCACTTAGATGCCATGACAAATGAACAGCTGTGTACAAATCTTGTGCAATAAATATGCTTTTTACTTTTCAGTTACATAAACTAAGGATTGCATTAATAAATACATTGAATCAGAAAACAAATTTCAGGTGATTCATTTTAACATCTTTATCGGTACACAGGTGTATACATATATGTTTGTATGCGTACTATATGTAGCTATATGAGTACACACATCTGAAAGAACGCACGTTTACAGCAGGTATGCGTGTACTGACATATATACCACACATTTCCTGAATGCAAACATATGCTTTCTATTTTAAACTCTTACAATCGGAAATGCTGATGTAGTCATGCTAAGCATTAAAAATATGGAAGGTAAAAAAATGGAAGGAAATGAAGGACATTTGGAAATAGTCCAACGATGACTTCGAAAATAAAAATGGCATTGCTTGTTAAAGATGCAGTATCCCTTTTCTTAGCTGGTTTGATTACTCCAGTAAAACTGTTAAGAGCTTCATTCGGGAAAACTTCAAACCAATTTGTACAAAATGATCAGGCAAAGCCTAAGACATCTCAAGCTCGTGAACAAAACTGCTTAGAACTCCATTTTTCAATAAAATGTAATGCTGCATTTAATCAGATTGAGATAGCGACGGCTGTGCATATGACTTAATAAATCAATGAAAATGCAGACACCATTGTTTTATTGACTTTTCCGTGTAATGAGCTGCGGTCAACTCAGGTACCAAAAGGGATACTACATAATGGATCACTGAGTAGGTACACTACAGCAGATGATTCAGACGGATCGGTTTTCAGTCCCACCACAACTAAGTGAAGAGTGTTTATGTATGTGTGAATGTGTCAGGGTTTTTACAGCTGTTCCTGGCTTCATTATGTGAATTGCCCTCACTCACTAGATGGACTGAATTAACTCAGGTATAGAAAGGTTTTCTATGCTTTTTGTAAGAGAGACCTTGACTAAAGCTGCTATTAAAAAAACCCTGCCCACTTTCCCTAAGCAGGGGGAAGGGAATGGCACACCTATAACATACGTAATAGACAACCAATTAATCTATCATGATGAAAAATTGCCAGACATTAAAGATTCATTAAACAGGTTAATTTCTCGCCTATTTTGAATACAAAATAGTATAGGAGTTCGGAAATCTTATGTGCTTTAGAATGATGATCAAGTATCATTCCTAAGAGGGTACTGCCTTCATGGGGTCAGAGGACAAAAGGGGGAAAAAGGGAAAGTTTTAAAATACCATGTCACGGATGTGATTAACTTACTTTCAGCAAACAACTCAACAGTGAAAGTATGAGCCTAAAAGGACTCTGAACGCAAGAGTTAAAAAGGATAGGAAAAATGAACACACTGAATTTTAAGCTTATTTTTTTTTGTTACCTGCAAAACTAGTCATTCCCATCTGGAAGCGACTGACATTATATAGTGGTAGACAGTCTCTCTCTCTCACACACACACGTGCACACACACAGAGTCTTCTATTAAACATAAGGGGACCACTGCAACGCTCACTGAGAAGACAACGCTCCCCAGCACATACCTTGCAATAAAACTATTCAAAACAGATTTCCTCCTGAAAGCTGAAAACCAACTTTTTGTTTTTTTTTCAAAAGTTGTGTAAATAAAGAAATTGGCTGACTGTAAATCTTTTTTTGCATATGATGAGTTGGACCTTTTTGCATATATGTCAATTCTCAAGCACAGAGGTAAACAACAGAGAAAAGTAAAAGCACTTTTGGGAAAAATCACATATGTAGCTAACTAACACAGAACACTATAAGCATACCTAATGTTTCTAATGCAGACGTTTCTTCTCCAAGTTATATATCTCCAGGGATAATTGTAAAGAGGCAATAAATTAAAAAAATCTAATGCAAACCATTAATTATAACATACAGAATGATCTTAGGTACAATCTTAATTTTTTTTCTCAATCTTTAAAAATAACAGCAAGCTGTATTTCAGAGGAACATTTTCAACATTTACAAATATACTTTTTATTAAGACTTCTGCAAAAGGCAAGGGAATGCAATGCACACACCACTGGAAGACAAAGGTCTCGTTCTACCCAAGAGAAATCAGCTTGTGCCCTGCGAAGGGGACTCGCCAGGGAGAGGGTGCACAGAAAGAGAGGAATTGGTTGCGATGCTGTAACTATGGATTTATAGAGCCATATTATGAACTTCCACGCCAGGTTAAAAGAGCTGCAACTACTGGGAAGACAAGACTTTTCAAAACTGACTGAGCAATAGGGTAGCACAATTTACTACAGGTAGGAGCATTTGGATGCGGAGTTAGCATTGTACAATGCCAGAAGATGGCGATATTGCTTACTGTCTAAGGAAGCACTGAAAAAATTAAAATTCATTCGAATTAATACACTTTTAAACAATTTCATGCACTAAGGACTCACTAGATAATTTTACAGTGATGTGGTATGACTTTTAAGAAAAAACTCCAGGTTTACAAGAGCATAAATAGAGGTATAAAATTACATTATTTTGCAAGTTGGATAACATACAAATACAAATAACTCATTAGAGCTGCATATAGAAAATCAAATTCATTAGATGATTACAACATGAAAAATGCAGTTAGTTATTCTTTTTTCTTTGCTTTGAAAAAAAAAGGCTCCATGAATTTCAATTCCACACATTTTAATATTCTGTACATTCCTCCAACTGCAACTTAAAACTACTTGGAAATAAATGAGTATGAGAAAATGTATAGCTATTGGATCTCAAATATAAAGAAATCCTCTCTTTAGATCCATCATAAGAATCACAGAAAAAACAACAGGAAACACAACGAACTCATCCAAAAACTCATGTGAGCTACTGGTCCTGAAACTGTTTTTTCAAAGACCTGTGAAAAATGGCCATTTAGTTATTGTTTGATATGGAGAAAAAAAAAGAGGGATCAACACAGATCATTTTCTTACCTTTTTTTGACTATCAATATGACAACAAGGAGAAGTAGGATGAATACCAGAATTCCAGCACTTATTCCTGCTATTTTCACCACTCGATCTGTTTGTTTAGCTGGATCCGGAATCACCTCAGGTTCTTCTGTTGCTGCTGCTAAATGAATCAAAAAAGAAGTCGCTTAAACATGTAAACACTAAAGACAAGAAAATCATCATTGGTGATAATTTCCAAGTATGTATGTTTTAATACAGTAGCCAGAATACAGATACATGCTTCATGTGTTTATACATCTATGCAGATGTATGTAGACACACTATAAAGTTTAATCTATATGCCATATATTTGCAATATGAAGTATATGACTACATATGTGTGTATGCAGGTGTGTGTAAATATATATAACTTCATGTACACAGAAGTGTATATGCATCTTGATTTCCAAACAAGTTACTGTATTACAAAGCAGAAGACAAAGCAGAGGCAATCCATCAACTAAATGACCATTACTTCCTTTAATGCTATTTTTTTGCATACTAAATACAGAATATTTAACATTGACTAGTGCAACTACGTTAACTCACAAACAGTAAACAAACTTGCTTTGCCAAGCTGCAGCTGGCACCCTAAACTCTAGCCCTCTCCTTCACTAATTTCAGCCCACCTATGTATATTAATTCACCCTACAGCATCTGGCCTGAGATCTGCATTCTACTGGGAATTTTGTTTCGCCAAATAAGGCCATCCACAAAGCCAAGCCTAAAGTCAGTAGTGGTTTTATTTCTGTTTGTAGGCCCTGGGGGAAAAAAAAAAAAAAATCGCTGTTCTGCACAGAGGTGAAACCACTCCGTAACACAGCTGAGTGGGCTGAGGCCACAGGTTACAGCAGAGAGGAAAACAGAATATATATGAAAGCGCACAGCCATTCAGTCTGCCCTTGTTTGCATCACAGCCTGGTATACTAAGGATCAGGAACATGGGGTTTTTCAGTGTGGCAAAAACATCGGGAAATATAAATAGGTTTCAGCCAGGAATAAAATCCCATGAGGTGCTTACTTGTAAAATAGGAAACGGTCCTTCAGTTCTCTAGCTCTTTCTAAGGCTGTGGCTTAGCACTTTGCCTTTGCCCTGCTCGCAGGCATGGCAGTGTACGTGTGCTTGCTCTCTCTCTGACCCTTCCTCTCTCACTCTCCACTCGGCATGCAGCAGATGCCACTTAACCTCTCCCCCCTCTCAGCAGCTGCACGTGGAGTAGTTACAAGGTGTTGGTATCATTGTGCCACATACACAGAAAGTGTTCTTTATTCTGAAACTAGAAGGCTTCTCAACAGACCACCAAAACAAGCAGAACAAAAAAACAAGGTGAAGCCACACCAGAGAAAGACCACCACTCCCCCAAAAATCTTCTCCGTGGGTCTTTCAGAAAGCCAATGTAGTCAACACGAGGGACAACTGGTATCTAATACTTTCTGGTTTTATCCATGTTACTCAGACCATTTCTATTCGGGTTCTACGTGCAGGAACCCATTTTTTCTTTTGAGGGAAGGATCACGCTGATGTTTAAAATCACTCTTTATTACTGGTTTCTGTAACCTCCATCTCAGCAGTATCTGAACCACTTACTAACAACTTACCCTCAGAACAACCTTCTGAGTTAAGAACGTGCTCTTCCAGACACCCATGCGAGAGCTAGGCAGACAGCGAGAGATCTGGCTGTGCTTTAATCATAAAATGTAATCATCATCATAAGACTTTATCATCATAATCATCTCTCTCCCCTACAGCTTGAACTCTGCTGAGAAATACTAAATGCTTCCTCCTTTGTGTAAATACATGCTTGCAGACACACTTGCATACATAACCTGCATGGACCCAATACTATATATTTTGTTTGTATTGTGTGTATTGTTGAGGTGTCTAGGGGTAAGAGTCAGAATTAGGTAAGCGGTGTGTGCATATGTAGCTGTGTATATACAACACACACACACAAGCTGGAATTAATGCCACATATACGCACGATGCTGTCTAACACAGGAAATGATGGGGATCACTTTTGAGGTGGAACTGAAAGAAGAAGGTGGTGTTCAAGATTCTCAATGCTTAAAATTAGTCCACTGTTAGCTGGGCTGGACATGACAAACACGAGTGAACATTTGATAAGCAGTAGAGTCAAAAGGCCAATCAGTAGAGTCAAAAGACCAATCAAAGCTAAACTATAAATGGCATTATATGCCAACGGGAAAAAACCTCATGTTTGCTATCTGGGCGACTGAGAAACAGCAAGGACGTGGGAAGGGTAAAGAGGGGACCGCACAGCAGTGAGATAGGCGCTGTGTCGGGAATCGCCATGATACAACGTGAGTGCAGCTGGGTAGCTCTGACCTAGCAAAGGCAAGAACTACTCAAGCTGCAATATAACTAAAGCTTGAGCAAGAGATTTAGTTGTGTAGACGGAGATTTAAGGCCAGGTCTTTGAGAGATTTCAACACAGGAATCACAAGGATTGGATGTGACCTGAAGATGCACTTCAAAAGCTGAAGGCTCAAAAATACATCCAAAAGTACCGGCTTTGAGCCTTGATCAGGACAGCGGTATTTTCACAGGAGTATTAGCGAGAGATGAGCGAGTAGATGGGAAAGAATAAGACACCTGTGTCTCAGTTCCCTGGAGAAAGATAGGACCCTTATTACTTGATAGAGCACGCTGCAATATAGGTGCTTCTCAGAGTCATGTTTAAAATTACTGCTTGGCCACTCGCAATGTTATTTCATTCAGAAAAGTTACCTCAGAAAGACAACTATACACTTCTCAGAAAACCTAAAGGAATGGTTACTGAGGGGTTTACTTCTTCACCTAACTCAGGCACTGGTGTTTTATTACATACTCTGTAAGAAATGACTGCATTTGGATCATGAGTAACTGTTCAAAATGCAGCGCTCTGTTGAAGTTTTTAGAACAACAGTGGAAAGCCAGGAGGATATCAACTGCTTGTCCTTTTATGCTGGTTTCCTTACACTAAGGGGTTTGAAGCAAGAGACGGTAACTGATTCCATGAACGTTAATGCTGCGTATGAGATAAAGCTGGTGCCCACTAGAAATGTACCAGAGAGTCCTAAATTAGTGGAGAAAAATTGAGTAGTCACAGACTAAGCAAGCATATAACCAGTGGCTGAGCCTCTTATATCCAAAATGCTAAAATCTATGGGCAAAGTGCTTCCCCTCTCCCCGGCATCAACAGGAAATTCGCTTTTGACTTGAAGCCAGGATTATTACATGTATGTTTCCAGCAAGAGATAATATATGCATTCTCTAGACTAAATGTTACATTTGGGGACAATATGAAAACAGTTATAGACATAAATCACACTGTAATCTATTATTTATGTATATGTGCACTGGATGCAATAAAGTATCTTATTGTAAGGAAGCCATTGAATGTAGTACAGAATCATTTAATGAAACTTATGAATTTGAAAGTATTCATATTACGTGTGTTTTAATTTTGATAGTTCAAAGTGTATTGTAATAAGCAGGTGTGAGCTTACACATGTGCAACCAAAGGACAAAACCACAGAAACCTTGTGTCTATGTGTCAAACTTCTGTGTACAAGTCAGTGGCTCCTGGTTGCTGATTGCACAAGGACTACAGCACTAAGAGAAATTCTGCTTACTCTGACAATTTGCTCTCTCTGTCCTCTAGACTACAAGATTGTCAGGGTTTTTCTTTCTCTGAAGTGGCTCTTCTATGGGCTGAACTGCTGGTTTTGCCAGGCAAAGCAACTCAACCAACCAAGGCTTCATCAAGGGCAAATCTTGCCTAACCAACCCAGTGGCCTTCTATGATGGAGCGACTACATCAGTGGACAAGAAAAGAGCTACGGTTGTCACCTGTCTTGACTTCTGTAAGCCTTTGACACGGTCTCCCACAACATTGTTCTCTCTAAATTGGAGGAATACAGTAGTTAAAAATTATTCTTATAATTGGAGTTAACTACTACAGATTTCTGAAAAAGGTATAAATGATCTAAAATTAAGTTATAAAACCACCTGCTTTACTAATTCCTAACATCCCTCTTTAGTAATCTAGTCTTGCAATCCCTTCCTATATCTTGAATGGCAGACTGAATTCATAGGTAATTTATCGATTTGAAAAAGAATCTTACGTGGTAACAGAATGATGATCATACGAAATGGACTCTCTATTGGCTATTAATTCCTTTAGCCAGCCTTACCCTGTAAGACCTTCAGTTAAGTGTTAATTTTTACAATATCCTTACATACTACTATATTTTTCAAAATTTGACCTTATAAGTCTAAGAAGAGATAATCCTACAGTTTTCAACCAGTGCAAAGTCATCTTGCATAAAATTTTCAAGAAGAGCTTCTGATCTGAAACAGAGTTAACTACATTTTGCACCCCTATAAGCATAGCTGCCTATACAGGAGATTTATGAGCTAGATTGGGAGGAAAACACTGGAGTTAGCAACTTATCCACCCGCCTTTCTTCTGAACTAAAGAACAGTAACAGCTACTATGTTCCACAGTCCCATTTTCAAAGTTCAGAAAATAACTCGGTCCTGTGATTCTGGCTTTGCACGTTGCCAACAATAATCACCCTATAAGAAGTAATTTTCCTTGTTTTCATATATACGTAAGGATAATATTCAATCACTTGACTTCCACGATCAATAGCATGAAGTTCAACTGGGAACAGCACTAAATTAGACCAGAATTGCTAGCACTCTTAGGGATAGTAAAATTCTAAACAGTCAGTGAGGTAGAGTCCATCTCATTCTCACAGTTTTTTGAAGTACTTAATTACTCTAATATTTTATCATGTTTTTAATCAAATACACCTAAAAATCCAACACCCGCTTCTAAAATTGAGTGTATGCATAATATTCATACTTAATTGTTAAAGTATACCATGGCATGAGGAATCCAGTCACGGCACATATTGCTTTCCTGTCTTCTCCTTCCTTCTGTAGTTCAGAATTTACACACAGCCTTGCAAAATTGTCAGAGAATTTATGAGACTCAGCACAAAATCTATTCACCTATACCTTCCTAAGGAGATGGTGCTGGAATCAAGATAATGATATTCTACTTGCTCATCCAAAGAAAATTATTCAAGCAGAAAATTCTGGTAGGATTTCGCAGGGCTGCTTGTATGGTACCACTTAGAGAACAGCCAGCCTTCTAAAAGACAGCTTTTAAATCAGAGGTTTTGAACAAGATTTTATACGTAACCTTCTCAGCGTACCATTTGACTCTCTTAACATTCACAGCATTTTATGCTAGGTTTCCTTTGTGTGAGCGAGGGACGAACTCTGTTTTATGCATGATTAAAGCTGCTATTTTATTACAATGCATTTTCTTTGAATGTTAATTTCTGTTTATGGCAGATATTTGAATTCTCACAAACTGGTGTTATTGCTACACAGCTTGATATTCAGAATAGCTCTGCTCAAGATAATCTGTTCTGCACCTTTGTTATGTGGCATTCAAAAACTTTTAATTAAAACCAGGAATGACGTCTGAATGAGTTCTACAAGGTAACATCAGGATAACATCAAATGAAACGAGTTCCAGCCAGCTCTGGCGATATGTCAGTCTACCACCTGAGAAAAGGGCTCTTGCGGAAACTAAGCGAGATTCTCTGACGAATATTTTCTTTCAGATTGGACTACCCTGTGTTTTAATCACTTGCCCAGAAAGACTCTTCTGTCTCCATCAGTTTTGTTTTGTTTCTGCCTTGCTTGAATGATAATCATTGTGTAATTAAGGAAATTTTTAGAAGTCTGAAAGTTAATTAATAAATTCAGGTTCAGAAAGAGAAGATCCGCAACCCCTTTTAGATTAATTACTTTAAAATGATGATTCAGATGATTCTATTTGATGAAAACACTTGAATGTGCTTTTGCAGGGATGGGGGAGATGTGAAGTGCAACCTGTTCCAGCAAACTATGCACACGATTCATGAGGTCTTACAGATTTACTCATGTGAGTCAGTTTAGTACACTGTTGGCCTCTCTTTAAGATTCTTCTTTTTCAGGTTGAAAGCTAGAGATACATTTACTGGGAAAGGAATCCCCAAAATTCTCCCTTCTCTGCATCTTCCAAAGAGCTTTTTTTTTTTTGAGTACAGCTTCTGGGAAATGAAGAGATGGCAGAAATTCACTATAGTTTGAGCACATCTGAGCTGTTGCTTCCAGGACTCTTAAATTACAGCTTTGTAGGGCAGCATTATTAAAAATAAAAATTGTATTTGATTATGAACTGAAAACGTGATTCCTTGAGCTATGCTTTGAAGTGTCAGGTTCGTCTCTGTCACCATGGTTACCAGGGTCCATGGCTGCCCCAAGGAAAAGAGTTTAAGTGGCTCTGCTGGTGAAAAGGGGGATGCCAGGCACCACCAGCCTCTTCTCCACACCCGTCCTGGAAGAGCAGGGTAGTGAGGTGACGCTTAGATAAAATCTGCTGCCTCACTTTGTGTTGCAACATAGTGCATCCATCTTTGTGCTTACATGTGTCACTTGCCAGGGGAAAGGGGGAGGCGCTACAGAAGCTACCAGCTATGCCTAACAGAGGGGGGCCTCAAGGCCCCAGAACTTTGTGATATTATAAATTAAGCCCTCTTATGAAAAAAATCAGATACCACTGTTCACTACATAAAACATCACTGCTGCAGACATGGACAGAGACACTGTTTCATGGGCCCCTATGGCTCCTTCTGAAAGAGCTTTTTGATCCCTCTCAAAGGATGGCTTACATGCAAAAATGAAATAAATACAGCTTCAGGCTAATCTCCAGTCAGATTTGGGATTGTATAAGGTGCTGTAGAAGTTAAGCACAGACAGTCCCACAGATGGCTCTGCATACAAATATGGTGCCAGGTAAACGAGTGACCACCTACTTACATATCCTGCTTCCAGCTAATGCAGAAAAATACCGTGAGCTTATGCTACTGGATGCTGTTTAAATGATGCACGTGCAGCTTAGAAATATTTATATGCATTTTAATTAATTAAACAAACTAGCACAGCATATCTTGCCCTACAATAATGAGAATAATACCTGGATGCAGTATAATAATGCAGTATACTACATGCATTTGTATACAAAAGACCGGTTCCTGACTGGTATTGCTAAGCCCTCATGAGTGTAGATATGTATTGTTATAAGTCATATATAATAAAAAATAAAATAAAATAATAATAATAATAAAAAAATCAATCTCATTCTACTACTCTCCAGGACTTTCAGATCAGTCCATTGACCGGTACTGTTTTGGTGGGAAGCTACAAGGAAAACAGAAACAGGTGAACCAAGTGTCTGCTGCTACTAGGGTCTGAAACTAAAATTAATGAGGACATACTCTTGCAATGTTGCACTGAGAAGCAATTTAAATTCGCAATGACTACTCTGAAAACAGTAATGTCCATGAATTTATAACCAATTATGAAAGAGTCGACCTTAAGAGATTCAGAGGTCTCGAGTGAAGAAAGTGCTGAATCCGTTTGCCTCACCAGCGGTGAAACCTTGGACATGTGCAGATGAAGAGAGCCAAAGCAGGAACAATGCTGAGGAGACAATGTTCCAGCAACGCTCTGCCCCGCTGTCCACAGGTCACGTTTAAAGAGCAGATTAGCGCCTTCAATGCATTGCTACTACATCTGCTGCTAAGATGTACTACTTGTGCGTGTACTTTGTAGGCACTTTACTATCTTACAAAGTACGGCAAGGATAGGATTCTGTTATAGGGAATAAAGATGTTCAGTATGTCTTATAATCCACAAGTTGTACAGCTTTTGATTTGCAAGTTACTATCCTCATGCAAGAGACAGCTGCTTATGTAGAGATAGCTAAGCTAGCTTTAAGCAAGCTGGCTCAGTGACACAACCGTGTCCCCAGGACACAAAAACCGCTCAGTGAATGTAGATGGCAACTGTGACAAGGTGTTTTACACAGGGGTGTAAACTGAAGTTACACTGTCAGCTTCTCGTTCAGTTGTTTTAACCAGGACAGGACACAAGATAAAAATGTGAGCTCAGGCTTCTGCAACGTCACCCCTCAAAGCAAAGCACAAACTCCAAGGGCGGAGGAACACAACCCTTCCCTGTGCTGCAGCCGCAGCTGCTGAGAGGGGAGACGACTCCTGGCTGCAGCACATCCCTACGTCCAGGCAGAGCTGTGCTTGCCTCTGGAACCGTCAACTCCAGAACATACAAAACAAATGATGTTGTTGGGTTTGCACAACGGAAATATATCCATGGATAAATTAGAGTCTATTCATCTGTCTGTGGAACACCTAAAAATCCATGAGTCTACTTTTTTACTCCCCTCCCCTTCTGGCCTGCCTTCCCTTCAGACTAAATGAGAACAAATTTTTAAAAGCAATCAGAATACCACATTTTGGGGTTTTGGTACTGTGTTTTTTTGATCTTTGAAGTTCCCTCTCAGGTCATCATTTCAAAATTGTCACAAACTGACAAGGGCTAGAGCCTTACCATGAAAAAAAATCCTAATCTGTACCAGAGCTCAGGTTTTAGAAAGCTATAGGATCTCCTAATACACAAACTGTGAACAATACTAAGTGCTTGTTTCAAAATACCAGGTCTCATCCCATAACAGCCGCATGTTTGAAATGCTGGAGAAATTAAGAGAAATACCCAATGACATCTTCTTTTCTTTTGTAATCTGGTTAATTTTCTGGGTCTTGGAAAAACATGGTTTTTAGAATAAGACTTTCTTGAGTCACTTTATGCAGTTCTTTCAGTAGCCAGTATGTAAGTAGAGGTCTAAAGACTCATACGAATTTTTTCACTGCAGGAGTACGAACCGACCTTGAAAAGCATATGTAAAAAAAACCTGTAGAAATATGTAACATGCATGCTGTAAAGTATCAGACTGACACAATCAAGTCCAAACCACTCTTTCTCCCTGATTTTCTGGAAAGGGTTATTGGATGAGAATGGTCCCCTAAAACCCTGGTCCACCTGATCACAATCATTTAGCAATGACTTGTTGGATGGACTGTTACCATTTCTTAAGGTCACTGTGGTTACTTCCTGTGTACAACAGGTCCATTGTAGCATTTTTTTCATGAGAACATGTAAAAGCAGCCTGCCTTTTGGTAATGAGGTCATTTATTAACTTTTTTTGGGGGAAAAAAAAAGCATTAGTGTTTGGCCATATTACAAATAAAAAAACTTTGAAGTTTTAGTCTGAACAAACAGCCTGCTTTCAAAAACATATTTTTAAAAATAAATTCTCACTTGATGCTAGTTATAAAATTTCAGCTATGCAAAACAATGCGTTAGAAAATTATCTGGTTTTGACAATGACTCCTATATGGCTTGTTAGCTCAGAATTAAACTGAAAAGAAAATTACTACAAAAGCAATGTTTGGTAACAAATATACAATATACCTCATCTTTATGTGCCTTTCCACCAAGTAACATTTAAGAAGTTTAGTACAGAAAGTACATTATAATGATCGTTAGCATTTATATATGCACACAACATGGTTTATGGGGAAAAATATTACTTTCAAATGTATGAAGTTCCATTTTGCTATATTTATTGAAAATAACATTCTGTGAATAACTTCTGCTAATTTAAGCAACTATAAAATTATAAGTGAGAATTTACTGGTAGTGTAGGAGTTGGAGAGTTATTGCAGACCTGTGCAATTACACTGAAGGAAGCAAGGACAACTTAAGTCTTCTCCACCACAAAACTGCAAATTCTCAACCCCAAACTATACTCACGCTAGCTCAAAATACAGAAATTACCAAGATGAAAACTTACCTTAGGTCAAATGCAGTGCTAATAACATTGAGGATGGAATGAAAAGACAAAGGCCATGAGAAGGAACAGCAATAGTTTCCTTCATCCTTTCAAAAAAACCAAACCCACACAGATTAAAGTTTATACAGTGCTAAAACTAGTCTTTAATAGCACTCATCGGTTATTAGTATCCCAGATTCTTCTTGTCATAACTGCCAGCCTTCAGTATTTTGTTTCCTGTAAAATTTGGTACTTTTTCAAATAAAGTGAAAGAATAAATACCAAGCACCCCAAAAGAACCAAAGATGCTTTCTTTCTCATGAATTCTATTCTTCCATCTAGAGAAATTTTTTGCAACTTTTTCAGTTATGCAATACTTTCCTGACATGATTCAGTGTCTATAGGAGTCCATTGGGCTAGCTGGGAAACAACACAGGATGCGCTGGTGTGCAACACCCATGGCAGAGAACTTTCCTTCTCTTTAAAAGCTTCGCATCTGAAGAGCATCCACTCTCAGGAAGTTACATGGGTCAAAACTCTTGAGGCTCTCCTGAACTCCCATGGCAGAGAACTTTCCTTCTCTTTAAAAGCTTCCCATCTGAAGAGCATCCACTCTCAGGAAGTTACATGGGTCAACACTCTTGAGGTTCTCCTGAACTGCTTAGGACTAATAGGTGTCTGAGCAGCTGGAGGTCTGGGAGCATGAGGGAAAGGCAAATATCCTCTTCCAAACCAACCAGGTATCACTCAGGTGCACATTGCAGCAGGCCACAAGTACTGTCTCAGCCACTACCCTAATTCTGCAGTTGCCCAGTTTAAGCTAGGCCACCTGATTCTGCACTGAAACGTCAAAGCAGTGGTGCTTATCCATGCTAGCCTACCAGCTGCGACGCGAGGGCTGACTGAAAGCTTTGACATCTTCCGCTACACCAACCATTTGCAAAACAAACATGTTACCTAAGCCTTAAATCCTGTGTAACAATTCACGAGCCTATTTATAGGCTTGTTTACTGCATTTGACATCTAGAAACACAGTCGTAATGGCACTGCAACAACATGCAGCTAATGCAATGATAATTGCACCAAAAAAACCCCATTGATGTTCACAGCTCTGAGCTGATTGCCACCGATGAGCGAGTTCAGATCAGGACCTGTAATGACATTAAAAGCCCTTCATATTGTGTCATTGCCTCTCTTTCCACATATCCCTATAGCACTAATATTTTAAAGAAATTTTCAAGCAGGAGGGAGAGGTGTCAGTCCTACAGGCTACAGGACAAAACCTGCCTGCAAGAAAGACGACTGTTAACGTGTATTGCCACTTTCTGAATCTTTGGCTTTACTTTTCGCATTTTTTGTTTTCATACAAAAGTCTTGATGCCTTCAAACCTTAAACTCGAATCAATTTTTCTCTTCTGAAAGAAATAAGAGAGTTTTTGTTATTTCCGTTATTCAAGTAAATGCTCACACAAAACTGCGATGGGGGAACCAGACGTGATAAACAGCCTCCATCATTAAAGGCAGGAGAACTTTTCATACGTGGTATTACACTGGTTCATAAAAAGTAAAGATGCATCAGTTTTTAATTGCACAAGGCTTACTTTAACAGAAGGCAGCCAGGCTGTATGAAAAATAGTACTGGTCTGTGCAGTATGCAGAACTAAAAGGCATCAGTTCGAATGTGGATTTGTGGCCTCCTCAGCTGCATGTTTTGGGGGTAGTGGAGCAGTTAGTTGTTTTTATCCAGAGGATGAAATTAGCTGCTCTGTATTGGATGTGCCTTGGGCTGTTGCTTTCCCAGCTAGCTTCTCCAGGAAAATACAACTGTATCAAAGGAAAAAAAGAATATATCTAACAAAAGCTTCAAATCCACATGGAAGTAAAAATAAATGAAGCCAACTATTACATGCAAATATTGTATTATGATTTATGTAATGGGTTGCTGGCAAAGAAGATTAGTGTACTGGTATTTATGCTTTAAATCTGGTTTTAGGGTTTTCAGTCAGTTGTGATCTGATTAAAATGTGACTGATTTGGAGGAGAAAATCACCTTAAACTGAAAGGGTGCCAAGAACTCTTGCAGATGAGGTGGCAAAAATATCTATACTGAAGCACCGAGCTTTGCCTGACAATAAGCAAAACAAATTTGCATTTTAAAATAGAAGCAAAAAATTGAACTGAATGAGAATTGACATGAAAACAGTGTGCTTTAGTGTTTAGAGACATAGGCTAAGACACAACTGTATGTACCTCATGTAAATTGTCCCTTTGGCAAAACGTGACTTGCGATTTGAAACACATCGGCCACTCCACAGTGTGAGGTCTGATTTACAAGCAGGTATTCCTGATCATTCACAGTGAATATGGCCTTTCTTCTCTTCAAGGAAGTGAAAAATGGCTTTACTCAGTGACTGACTTGATACGACTGTAATGAACGACTTGCTTCAGCTTCTTACTCCGTAAAAAACAGGCAATGTTATCTATCAGCTTTCTTAGAGACAGCTAGTCAAAATTTTCAAACTTGGGTAAAAGAAGTCACCCACACAGCACCAACACAGGAGACAACTTTCGGATGGCTTGAGCACCTCTCGTAAATCAGAGGTACTGTCATATTTCAAATAATGTTTGAAAAGAAATGTACACCTGGGAAAGCATTAGCAATTAATGCAATGACAATCTCTCTAAATAGAACCTCCTCTTCTCTGACTGTTGTGCAATAACAAGACCAGTAAGTATTAAATGAAAACATAGTGCAATCCTGTATGATCCTGTCTGCTACTTACAGAACATATCAAACGTAAAATTAATTACAAAACTGTTTGCATACCTCAACCACTCAAGAAATGAAAAGTGGAGAATAATAATGCATGTCTGAACCAAACATTAAACACCTTGATACTATATTAAGCTTCATAAGAAAAATACAAAAACATTTTTGATCACTAGAACACTTTAGAAGATATATGTTTACCTAACAGTTCTTCCAGCAGGACAAAATGCCGAAAAGAAAAAGCAAGAAATAAAACTGTAGTTTTGATCTAAAAATCATACATAACACTAACCTGTTCTCACCTTGCAATAAGTACAAAGGTTAGAAAATCTACAGAATTAATGGTCAACCGCCTTTGTTATCACACTGACCATTTAGGGTTCAATACAGCTACTGAGAAAGGAGAAGGGACCTAGTAACCTTTTGTTTAAGGTAAAAGTCTCACTTTGTGTAAGAGGTAAAATAAAGATTTCATCCTGTGCTCCCAAACTTGCACCAGGACCGACACGTTTTCACTCAGCTACACATGATACTCTCCAGGGAAAATAATTCCGCCTTCTTCCACCTACAAAGACAAGCACAGAGCCCTGCACTTGGGACAGTAATACTGTGCCACGGTACAGCCGGGGGTCAGAAAGCAGCTTTGCAGAGACAGGCAGAGGACCCCCAGCGGGCAAGCAGAAGAGGTGTCAGCAGTGTACCCCTGTGGGGATGAAGGTCAGCCAAACACTGGGTTGTTTGGAGGAGGACTGAAGTCAGCAGGTCGAGGGCTGTGGTTGTGCCTGTCTATATTGCATGTCTGCAACTCTTCAGCACCCTGTGTCCAGCCTGGGCTCCTCATTGCAAGAATGAATACTGGACCAAGCCTAGCAGAGAGCCAGTAGGGTGACGGGGGCACAGGATGTACGTGGATGTACACAGCACCGAGGGAGCTGGCTTTGATTAGCCTGGAGCAAGGACAGTTTTGGGGAGCGGTAGAGGAAGGAGGAAGTTGATCTTGGTGCCATCTTCAGCTGCCTCGTGGGTGGACAAATGCAGAGAAGAATCAGCCAGACTCTGCACTGACAGATGCATAGCAAAAGGACTAGGGGCAGCAGATGTGACTTGCAACATGGGAAATCCCAAATAGAGAGTATGCGGGGGGAAACAAAATAAAATCACAATGAGGGCAGTCAAACACTGGGACAGGTGCCCAGGGAGGAATCTCCGTCCTTGAAGACATTCATAACTGAGCTTGACAAGGCCCTGAGCCACCAGACTTAACTTTCAAGTTAGATCCAATTAAGCTGAACCTGCTTTTAGCAAGGGTTGGACCAGACAACCTCCAGGGGTCCCTTCCAACCTGAATTATTGCAAAGTTCCTACTTTATACATGAAGACATCGACCAAGACTCTTCACCTCATTGCTCTAAGAAGTCACTACTGCCTTGTTTTCATAAATAATGTGTGTAGCAGTATTCTCTGAAATGCAGGGCATGCAGTTTTAACTTTGTATTTCTTGCAGTTTCAGTATTTTCTTTAGACTAATGTTAAGGCTTTTTTCTAAGGCTGTTGCAATTTCAAAAACAATCTTCTAAGTTTCAATCAGAGCTGGCTTCCAGGCACTTTTTAAGGTTGACTGTAGCTTTAAGCATCTGGCCCTGAGTGTTTAAGAAAAAAACCTCCTGCTCTGGTCTGCTAAAAGATTCTCAGTGGCTGCTGATTGCCTATACAGATGAAGACTGCTCTTCAGGTCCTGCCTGAAGAAGTGCAGGAAAAAAGCGCAGAAAGCCAGCGAAGAAGAGACATTAGACGAGTTAGTCTTTGCTTACCAGAAAGCATCTTGATGAGCTGAAGTTTCATTAACCAGGAAAGTGGATAGAAAGATTCCTTTCAAGCTGCTATCCATATGGCTACATGCTGGGTAAAAGAACTTGCTGCCTATACGATGTGATTGCTTTCCTCCCTGAAATGCTCTCCTCGTGTGCTTGTGGACCTCTCCCCAAGGGCTTCCCAGGCCTTGAGAAAGAGTGTGGAGCTAAAAGAGGGGCAATTCAGGGTTTAGTCACAGAAAGACAGCTTGTGGTAAAAGTAATTGCCCTAGGTCTGATAGGAGAATGCAAATACAGAGACTTGGCAAGGGAAAAGAGAAATGAAAAGAAAAAGAGTCTGGAAAATAGATATGCAGAACAAAGAAAACACAATGAAAAAAGAATTGGACTACCAGGAAAAAAGAAAAAAAAAAAACCAGCAAAAGAAAGCCTAAAATACAAAATAGAAGAAAGGGTAACAGTTGATACAGAAAAATGTTTAAATTTCTTTAGTGATAAAAATAAATGATTTTTTGATTAAATCAATGATTTCTGGTTGTAAACGTCAGTTTAAATTGGACTTGAATTGATTCGCTTGCTACACGAATCTGAGCGATTCATGCCAATGAAAAGAGAGGCAAACCCAAACGTGGATCTCTGTGAGCAGAAGTGGCTTCTCTCCTTCTTTCGGAAGGCACAGTCCCAGACCTGCTACAAACAGGACTTTGCGCACTCTGTGCTGGTTAGCAACGGGAACTCCAGATGCTACTACATGTGCTGCCAACCACCCAAAACCACCATGTAACTCTGCATAAATTGCATGCCTTTTTGTGAGGTGGGCAGAACAAGAACATAAATAGCGTTACAAATCATGCCTGAAATGCACTGTCAGATCTGCATGCGGTGATTTACAGATCAACCTCCTTGTGATATATACTACCTCGAGTCACTGCTACTAAGCCTTCAACTTTAGTTGTAGCAAATAAGCTCCTTTCTCTTTCTTACCTTGCAGTTAAAAATAAATCAAACAAACAAACAAACAAAGGCACTGAAATGAGTCAAGTGGTGTTACCTGCTACTTAACAGAAAAATATCAACTCAGACCTTGTTGTTTAACCTTTCTTCCCCCACAAATCAAACAACTCGTGCTTTAAACTACTGCACCGCTTTTACCCTTGATGCTTCTTCTCAGGTTTTTAAGCCCATATACTTTCTTCTCAGCATAAAGAAAAAGAAATTATTTCTCAAAGTAATCTTTACTGACCAAATGAACAAATCAATGAGATTAAGCCTAAATATAAGCAAAGCAAGGACCAAATTTCAGAGTCCTTTTAGTCTATTTTTAAATTTTTGTAAAAACAGAGGCGTTTTTTTAAAAAGTGTGAACTATTTTTTAAATTTGAAATATTACAGTTTGCTTCAATTATTTTCTATATTCAGGTACTCTCTTTAGACTTGGAAAATCAAACAACTAGACACGCATTTGAGAGCAGAACTTCAGTAGAAATCAGGAGGGGTACGCCAGGATGGACAAACAGAGTAGTCATCGTATCATTCTTAATACAAACCACTAAAAGAAAAGCCTTATTTCAAGTCTCCTCATGTTCTGCTTCATCAAATTTAGTGAATAAAGGTGACAAATTGAGGACTTTCAGTTTGCCTAAAACCAATACCTACTTCAAAATTTTTCAACAATTTGTTAGATGTATTGGCTCTAAGCTCCCAGCAGAATCATACACACACAAAAAAAATCTTATTTTCATTCATTTACAGCAAAATGTATTTATGCCCACTAACCAAAAAATACTTCATTAAACATTCATAGATACTGCAGATATTTATTAAATTAGTTTCATCACCAGAAGATATTTTTTATATAATATCAATTTTCTATGTTTATTGAGAGCTTGTAAAGCCTTTTTCAAGAAACAGTAAAATACATGAAATGTTTTACTGCATAGCAACAGACTAACTAAATTTCATTCTCACTCAGCTCATTCACTTAACAATGTTTACTTAGTGAACCCGAACTCAAAACAAGTTTCATTGCTTTGAACCACCTCACACTGATCTTGACTTTTGGCAAGGGTAAAAAGTACCATTAATATTTAAGAAACTTCAATTACAATTGCTGATTGAAACCCAAGTGACAGCAACCGCCAAATTTGAACTCTATTTTTTTGAAGAAGCCAAATTTTCCTCATCCTGTAGCCCTAGAAGAATTAGCTTTTTATACTGGCATGCATTCCCTCATTAAAACCAAATATCCTTCTCCCATAGCACTGCCAGCATGCCTGCACTACTGCAGGTGGGTAACAAGCATAGGCAACTCTTTTACAAAGACCTTTCTCACCTGTTTGGCTCATCAAATACTCTGGTAACAGAAGATTTCAGCTTAGATTTCATCCCTGTCTTTAACATTAGATCAGGGAAGATTACACCTGCGATTAGGGCAAGCTAGGTTCAGAGCTGGGTTATCCCCTCCTTTTCAGACAGGGCTCCTTGTGCACAAGGGTCTGTTCCAGCCGCAATGAAATGCACAGGAGTGGTTTGAAAACCACTTCTAAGGTTAAGTCTCTTCATCTTGGCTAATATCTTAAAAAGTTCAAGAGAGATGTGGGCAAAACAGTAAGAGAGTAGTAAACAGAGGCTCCCCAGAGAGGTTGAACTCAAGGGACACATTGGTATTTTTTCTAAATTTAGAGCTAATGGAGGATTTCATTAATATAAATCTTTCAGAACATCAAGACTGAATCAACCCTGTAGGCAGACATAGTGGAAGATATTTTGCCCAAACTTTCCCCAGTCTTCTTGGCAAGATAGTATGCCGAAAAACATGACCATAAAATGCAAGTGTTCTTAGAGAATGCACTAGATCTGGCTGGGATGGAGTTACCTTTCCTCATCACAGTCCGTAAGGTGCTGTGTTTTGGATTTGTGACCAGTGTTGATAATAGAGGGATGTTTCAGTTATTGCCGAGCAGCACTTGCCCAGCATCAAGGCTTTTTCTGTTTCTCGTGCTGCCTCCCAGCCAGCAGCCTGGGGGTGGGTAAGAGGCAGGGAGAGGACACAACCTGGACAATTGACCCCAACTGACCAAAGGGCTATCCCATGTCATATGACATCGTGCTCAGCAACAAAAGCTGGGAGTTTCAAATTTCTAAAATAACCAAAGCTCAGAGACTGGCTGGGCACTGAGCTGTCTGTGGGAGGTGGTGCATGACTGCTTGGCATGGCATCACTTTGTGAAAAATAAATAAAACTTTCCTTCACTTATTAAACCATCTTTATCTCAGCCCATAGGATTTCGTACTTTCGCTCTTCGGACTCTCTTCCCCATTCTCCTGGTGGGCAGTGGGAGTGAGCAGCTGGGTGGGTGCTCAGCTGCTGGCTGGGGTCGACCATCCCACCCCTCTCCCCCCAAAATGTATACAGAGAGGAGAGAAGAGAGCAACAAGGAAAATTGCTTGAAATCTTAGAAAACAAAACAAAATCAAAAACCCAGAAAGCAACTTATACCATTGGCCATTTATATTCAAGTTAGTCATATAAAACCAGAAAGTTATTTCTTCTCCAATTAAGAAAACCTATTTATGCTGCTCCAGTCAGTTAATTACTACATCGTAATTCACATGCCACCTGTCCTCCTAGCCGAATCTTCACAAGTCTTTTCAGGTATTAACTTGAGACAGCGCACTCCTATTCAACAGCGGAAAAAGCTGAAAGAGAAAATAAACAAGCCTGGGGGCAATGAGGATCTCACACTTGGGCTATAAATGTTTGCAGATAAAGGTAATGTTTGGTGTAATTCATATTTTCCTCAGTGCTTTTTTCCCCCTCCTCACTCTGCTGTTTTCATACCAAGGTAAGATAAGGTCATACCAGGTTTAGTCATCTAAAAAAATCAACCTACACTTACTGGCACTTCTTCACACATTTCTTTTTGCTATACCTATCCTTCCTTCTTTTTTTTTCTTCTCCTCCTCAATATTTTACACAGTATTTCAGGCATCTGCATCTTAAGATTAAATGATTTGAATGACAGACTTGAAAGTTAAGCACTTCAGTTTACCAGTACTTTTTTTTTTTCTGTACAGAGACAGAAGATGAATGAAAAGGGAATAAATGACACAGTAGTCCTTTCATACCCCCTTCTTTTTCCAAGAGCATTCTTTTTCATTCCCCTCGCTTTCAATTCAACTCATTCACAAAGGATTAGCATAACACATCTTTTTATGCTTGTAAGGGTTACAGCTGTAATCGCTTCACCTCATCACTTTACTTCGAAATCCTGTCTCCAGAGGAGTAATTCGATTACTCATGACAATCCAACTTTTGCCTAACCAAATAGAAATTCATTATAATGCTGTGCTATTGCATCAGTTTAGTGTGAGTGGATGGGAAAATAAAACCAGCGACATGAATAGTTGGTGTGAAAGGAAGAAAGCAATTGTTGCCTAACAAAAGGCTACCAACAAAAGACAGGATGACTACCAGAAATTCTTAGTCCCATGGGCAGAGTAGCCTCCAAACTAGTAATGATTTGTAGCTTTTAAAAGTCTTGGGTTTCAAGTGGGCATGGAAAGTCTATAAATTGACGAGAGCACTCGATTGCTTCCATCTGACTAGTCTTTAGAAGGTACCAGGTAAGTGTACGTAAAAACCTGAGACAAAGCTTTCACACAGGCTGAGGAAACAACACGCATCTTCCGTTGGTGGAAAATACCTGTATATGCACGCACATGCTAGTCCTTACAACGGCCTCTCTTGCTTTCTGCTTCTGAAATTCAAAAATGTACACGAAGCAATCTGACTGCGTACTGCTTCGGAGTAAAACTAGTGCCATCCTTAGCAACTGACAGTGGATAAGGATAAAAGAAAAAAAAATGAGGACAACTGGCATCTCCAAATGACTTCCAGTTGTCCATATGCCCACAAGCATAAATCTAAGAAAAGCTCATGCTGATTGTGGCACAGAAGGACAGCACTTGGGGCAGAAACACAGATGCCAGGATCATGCCTTCAATTTAGAAGTAGAGCATTTTATTTTATTTTCTATTATTTCTGTGGAGTGATTTAAGATGCCTAGATATAATGGGATAAGTTCTCAAAGGCAACATTTGTTACGCCAAAGGTTTAGGAGCATTAGGATCCAGCTCACAAATCTTTAGCTGTTAGACTGGCTTAGGTCTGTTGTCAGCTTTCAGAGCCCACAACTATCTTCTTGATTTTTATTTTTACAGATTCCGAAGGATTTCAGCACAACATATGGGTGGCATTAACGGCATTAGGCACTTACAAATTCGTATCATTATAAAAACACATAAAGTTTGAAATACATTTGGGGTTAAATGCAATACATATACATGATCAAATTAAATAGTGATGTGTTCATGTCTGCGTTAAGAAGAAAAAGAGAAAACATCCTGTTTACAGTAGCCATATAGAGAAAACATTCCAGACTTACTCATAAAAAAAGTAGTTCACTGCATTTACTTTAGTCTGATTTCTTCTTAACATGGAATTTCTTTTTACTTAAAGTCACTGCTCTTTTACATTCTTCTAAGCACTTAACCTTTACTGTGATGTGTGTGTACTTTACAGTGACTAGAAATCAATAATAATTCTGATACCAAGTCCTTTTTGTCTTGAGAAACTTAAAATATCCCTGAGACCACATCCTTCTTCAATACTACTCATGGGAATTTACTAATAATCACATTGTTAGATATGAGTGGAGAAACTGAGTATGTGGAATACAAGCCAGACTTCAAAATGAAAGAAAGTCCTCAAAGTATTGAAAAAACAGTTTGTTATTCTTATTTTGCATGCTACCTTTCAACATATACATAGCTGCAATAACTATGCTCCCTCTATAGAGGCTCAGTATCTGTATTTTTTCCTTTACTCCATTGTTAAAAACCAGAGGAGAGCAATCCTCCAACCAAAGTGTCACAATCTGATCCTGAGAAGATATCCAGTTTGAAGAGAGAAACCTACAGCTACACAGAGAAATGCGGCAAGATCCAGCATCCAGCCTTGAATCCATAGCTCTTCTCAAGAAATGCAGCAAATTGTTCATGTACAGGAACACACATTCTCTTTTGCCTCCTGACACTTGTTGATTTGTCGTTACTTTTTTTCTGAAACAGAAGTTACAATACTAATTTTTGTATGAGCGTGCTGTTAAAGAAACAAGCTATCCTGTTGGCAGAAAAGCAGCTCTGGTAACACTGCGCAGAGAGTACAGGCATGGCTAGGAAGGACAACACCGTGTATCACAACGGAAACCAGACCTTTCTCTTTTAATAAAGAACTCCCACCAGAAAAGTTGAAGTACCTCATCTCAAACTGGACAGTAATAATAACAAAATGGAAGAGACAGTGGAAAGGCCTCAGCACAAACATGAAAGCACATATTCATACTTCACACGCCCTACCCTAAACCAGAAACAAGTCGTCAAAGCTGTTTAACCAAGTTAAAAATACGTTGTGGGCCTGTAAATATCACAAGCTAGCCATCATGCTTACAGATAAAGTAAGTATTTTTTAGTGTTCGTTATGATGATATCTTTTCTCACTTTGCTGTAAAACATTTAGACATTCAATCAGGAGACAAAGACCACATAGTTCTCAAAATTAATGTTACACAAACACCAGCAGGATAGGAAAATGGCTGAGAGATCTGTTCTCATCAAAAATGAATTTAAAACACAGTAGCCAGTTTCAAAGCTGGAAGAGGAAATGTTACTTAAATCTGTACTTAGCTTCTGTTTTAGGGATGTTTCATTCATGTTTCTGTCTCAAACATTTATACCACAGCATAAATTGGTTCTAACCACCTTAACCGTGTTCAAGCAGGGAATAGCTAGACCTTAAGAAGGGAGAGAAAAAGATAAAGACTTAGAGTCAGCTTATCCTCCACCATTACATTTCCCCTTTAGCCTAACAAATGTTAAGACAATTTGTTGCAAATCTTGCACTTCTTATTATGTCATGGCCAGCCATGGCAATGACAAAATATGTCTTGATGAAATATTTCTGCACTGGGTAGGGCTCAAGGAGCCTCCACACATGGCTGAATGAAGTATGCCGTGCAGCTGATGTGTTTTACTTTGAACAGAGGTTGAGCAAGCAGCTCAAAGGTGGAAGGAGTAATATTTTAAGAAATTCTATCACTTGATAAAAAGCAGCTGTCACTTGGTTTTATAGTTCTGAAAAACTAGTCAAGTGTCTGCTTCAACATATGGACACATCCTAATTTTCCCAAACCTGAGAATGAGTAATCACAGCCACCAGCCTGGCAGCATGGCCCCACCTCAGCAGTGACAGGGGCTACATCCTGCAGTCGGGTCCCCGACAGGTTTATTGCGCGGGCCCAGCCATGCACAATGTGCCATGTACCTGGGCAGACAGCTCTGCGGGCTGGCTGGTGGGCAGACGAGGCTGCACACACCCGATGTAGGCTCAGGCAGCAACGGTATCCGGGATTCCTCTTCTCCTCCAAGCTACAGGCATTAGTTCACACAAAAGTCTATCAGGTTCAGGTCAACAGCTGTGTCAGCAGTCACCCATTAAATCTACATTCCCGCGTCCTCAGACTACACTCGAGAAGCACTGCAGCTATGTTGTCTCTGAAGAACAAGGGCTCTGCTGAGCTTTGCTAATCACAAACACAAGATGACTCAGGAGGCCTGCCATGAACAACTGAACCGGCCTTTCTACAGCTGAGCTTCTGCAAGTCGACCCACTGTCCTCTAAACGCTGCAGCGCTGCATGCCCACCATCTATCACATTACATTATGATCTATCCAAGCACTACAGACCTCCTCCTCCGGCAAACCAAATTGTTTTATCTAAGTAATTGCATTCATTCAAAACAGTTCCTTGAATGGGTTACTCAAAAATAAAGTACTTCCCAAAATGATTCGGAAAAGTTCTTTCAGCTGGTTCTGTTCCACGGGTATAAAATTTCACAGTCTAAATTTCACCGCTACTACTGAAAAAGGGACACCCAGGAAGTTATGATTTCTGTTGCTCGATTCTCTCCATGCACAAATTGATTTCACTTTCTGAGTCTGAGAAAACTCTTTGGTTCAGTTTGAATTCAATCTATATTAGTAAAGCTATTTGATTTGGCTAAGTAACATCATGCTTCAGAGCTTATGTCGAGTAAGCAATACCTTTTTCTACAAAGGCAACCAGATTACCAGCTTTCATATTTGGACAAGCATATAATGAGATTCAGTTTGCCATCTCTCAGTCCCTAAACTGCCAGCTACTTATAAAGAGTGAGGGTTTCTATATTCTGGTCAAAAGAAAAATAAGAACTTGGCAGATTTACAAATACATAGTGACTGCTGCAAATAGCCACCAGCTGTCCCCATCTTAGTGTGTGGCATGATCTAGGCCAAAACATGTAAAGGATTGGTAACAGCAGTGGCACGCTCCACAGTTCAAGTTACTGATCAAAAAACCAATCTAAGCCTGATGGTTAATATCTGATGGCTATTCATGGGGACTTGTGACATCTATTCCTCAGAGTAATCCGAAAAATCAACCTTTCTATCTGATATCCATAGGAGAATTTTCTGCAAATGTGCAAGCAGAAAATGAAATGTATTATTACATACAGCAATTATCATCTTTGATCACACCTGAGATATGGAGGACAGAGGCTCCTTCTAGATATTTCACTGAGCAGATGAAGCACCCAGTGCCCAGGTTTCACAGTCTAGTATCTTAAAAAACTTTACACCAGGGCAAGGAGTGGTAACCCTTTCCATTAGGTGTACAAAAGGAAGTGCTATGAAAGATGAATGCATGGATGTAAATCCCTGTATAAACATTACGGCTCACTGAGTTAAAGCAGAGTGGGAACTAGCTGACAACCTTTCTAAATTTTGGAATAATATCAGATACTAAGGCCTTCAGGATTCAATCTTTACGAACTACCAGAAGTGAGAAACACTACAGAACTATGAGAAAATCTGTTTACATCTGCAGAAAATAAGGACAGCATGTTGGATTACCAGCCCTTATAAAATTCATTACAAAAATTCTAGGGAATGCAGCACTGTCATTTCAAAACAGGACTGACAGTCTCAATTCAGCAAAAATGGAGAAACTAGAAACAGATCAAGGTTTAATTTGAGATTTGCTTGATTATGTATTTTCTATTGTAATGGTTCAACAAAACAAGCAGACAATTCAGATAATCTGCACAGTGCTAGTGTACGTAAAAATTAAGGTTCACATTAAGAAACACCTGTACTTGTGAAATCATCTGCCTTCCATATGTTGAGGCAATTTGAATACTAATTACACAGACTGTAGAATCGTACCCTCCCTCTCTCTCTCTCATATGGAAAAAGAGTCATCCATTCACTATTGTTACAAACATGGATATAATAACAAAAGCCTCCTTCAACAGTTCCAGCAAATAGTCAACAATTTGGTTTTCCTGTCCCAACAATAAGATGTAGAATCAGAAAATGCTTTAAAAATATTTCTTCATATCATAGAATCACAGATAGTTTGGGTTGGAAGGGACCTTTAAAGGTCATCTAGTTCAACCCCCTTGCAATGAGCAGGGCCATCTTCCACTAGATCAGGTTGCTCAGAGCCCTGTCCAGCCTGGCCTTGAATGTTTCCAGGGATGGCGCATCTACCACCTCTCCAGGCAACCTGGTCCAATGTTTACAAAGAATATGATTTACATCTTCCATAGGCAGCCCTTTGAAATGGCTAAGTCAGAAATACAATAGCACCAGGGATGGAAAGAGAGTGATTATGATGCCTGTTTTCCATGAGTACATAAGGACTTGGGTTTATTGTCCCAGAAGGAGGCCAGAAAGAAAGTATTTTCATAATACTGTGAAGTGTACAGATATAATCTCTTTTGCTACCACATTCATTATACTATACAGCGCCATTCTGATTTTATGTCATGTTATGATGGTGTAAGTACCTATTCTTTGCCAGAGCTGAAAATCTTCCAATGTAATTTCTCACACTGTGAAATTGATGACACATAACTGAGGATTTGCCTTAAACTTGCCCATTAACCACCTCATTATGCTACCTCTGAGCTTTTCTCCGCATTTCAACTGCCCATAGAAACAATCTTTGGGAAATCTGTTGTCCAACACGAGAACTAGGTCTGGCATAACTGGAAGCCCTGTAATCTTGCTTCAGTGCTGACAATGTGCCAGCAATTTAGGAGTGCAGCATTCAAGGTGACATCCCGCAGCTTTATGACAGCAAGGGCATTAAAGCAGTGCATTGGAAGTGGTTTGGATAGTCAATGTGGAGACCATAAATGGTCCAAGTTTTGTAGCTGTACAACAAGTGGCAACAACTAATGCACAATAGATGTTTACTTATATTTGAAGCCAGACGTCTCTTATTTCAGACATGCTGCTTTAATGTCCTAAATACTACATTGGTTTTTGCTATTCCCTGCATGACTTTGCTATTAACTGTGGTACTTGAAAAAAGTATGCTGCTGAAGTAGCATTGCTGTTCTCACAAATTTCAGTAGTGTATTGTCAGCGCAGACTACTGCCTCAGGATATTTTCCACCACAGCGAGGTTAGTGTAGAACCTCTTTTCCCTCTATGCTAATGGCCTGGCCAAACCACTTGGCAGAGGGGCTGAAACAGTCAATAATATGTAGTCTGCTTACATATGTGTGAATAACCAATACTCGGTCATCAGCAAACAGCAACTAACACAACTCAGCAGATATGGGACCTCTGATTTAATGTTCAGGTTAAATATTCTGGCATCTATATGGTATTGAATGGGGTTACTGTTCCCGTTGACTCAACAAAGCAAATGTTACTCACAAGTGGCAAAGGATGCAATCTGTTTCGTGACCTCTTTGACAGTAAAGGGTTCTGGAAGTCCACCCTGATCAAGAACCTTTATTACCACATCACCGTGAAACACAGAAAATTCACAGTCCTTTCCAGACTGCTGAATTTGCACAAAAGCCTCCACACACTTCCAAAGGCAACAGTGTCGAAAGCCACGTACAGGGTTGTAATTCTTTTCCCTACACTTTCAATTTACCTGACTACGAAAGTCGCTTTAACAGTGCCTGTAACTGCTTCTTGCTCTGACAGACAGATGTTTGAAAACCACATGATTTCTAGAAAGATCATCCCTCTTATGAGGTCCATCTGCGTATCCTTCTGGTCAGGATCTTTACAGAAATAGCGTGGTTAGCACACAACTTCCCATCACAGCAGAAAGCAGTTTGTGCTCCTGAACTTCAGAGCCATTGTCTCCTTACACAGCCGACAAAGCATCAATCTCTGTACTTCAGTAATTTGGCAGCAGTGCCAATCAACCATACTGACTGGCTCTGCAACACATTTGACAGCGTTTAGGAAGTGCTACTACGCTTGGCAATGCTGCTCCTTGTTTCTAGATGACTAGCTGTAGAACTTCACTTAGCACTTTCTCAGGGATGACAAGCAAATAGTTTAATAAACCTTGTAACGTTCATGACAATGAGGTGGAACTTTTTTCATTTAGTTAAGACTGTTTGATTAGATACAAAGAAACACAGGGATGCTGTGTTTAGGGCCATAAATGCTTTTCATAAAAATCAATAAGCACATTTCTGATGTAGATGTTGCTGAAGTTCTTCTGCATTCTTTAGGCCTCATTCTTTTCTGTGATAAAGTCCTGTTTGTCCTTGCTGTCCAGGTGAACAGTGAGCAGCTTTATTGCTCAAAAATATTTCGTCTTCTCTTCAAAATATCTCTGCGTTAGGTAGCTGTTAATACAAGGATGAATAATTGCAAAGATTATCACCTCTGTGCTAAGATGTCGCACATTGATGTAACATTTTATGTTTGTTTTCTGTACTTGGACTGAAGCAGATTTGACCTTGAGGTTCAATTTCTTCTAGTAGTTTTGAACACGACCTCGAGACCTTTCGGCTGCACCTGAAGATGGCGAAGACTACCTCCTCCATGCCTTTCATCACTACTCTCGCATGTACTGTAATTTCTACCCTGCTTTCAGAACTGCTCATGCAATTGTTCTAACTTAGGAAAAATTTAAAATTATTTTGACTATGTTAAGTTAGTTTATTTTAGTAAATCTGAGTGAGATCAGTCATTTGGAACAGGGATAGCAATGAGCTGCTGACAGGCAATTTTGCCACCAGCTGTGCGACCACCAGCCATACACACTCTCTAAGAATTTGATTTTCTATGTGTTGGCTTACATGTGATCTACCGACATCAACTCCTCATTATTAATGATCATATAATCAATCTGCTACATAAACGATTTTTACTTCACCAGTACTAAGCTGCAGCGTAGGAAGGAAGTTGCTGTTATTTCAACATCAAATGTATCCATGATGTCTTCTGTAATGACAGCACCTGAGAACTACAGGACAGTGATGACCAGTTAGGGCTCAGAGCACTGGAGTGCTATTCAAGTTTTTGTTACTGCTTCCAAAACAATCTGGGGCTTTCCCACAAGCTTCCAAATCAAATAAGTGTGTATGTTAAAATCTCTCAACCTAATGCACCATTTCATGTAACCAGTTTCAAGCATGACTGATATTGACCTCATTAGTTTGAAGTGTAGTTTCTGTACTGGCGCTAACAACAATAGTAAGATAGAGGTACGTAGGGATATTTCTAGCATCAGCAATTCGTTGTTTACTGGGTACAGAATTCAACTCACATGTCAATGATGTGAATGGCAAAACCCACTCTGGACTGTCAGTGTTGACATGTGTGCTAATGTGGAGAAAGCATCATTCTGGCTGAAGACTACTGACTGGATGTAAACACAATTAGTAATTCCTGGCGATCCCTTTCTCCTCCCTTCTATGAAATGGTGAAACAGCACTGTCCCTTAATGGGACTGCTCTACAGCTCCACTGCTGCACAGATATGCCAAACTCCTGTCACTGTTGGGCCAAACGTGCATGTGAGATGCCTGTGATGGACTGCTGGAGGCAGCAATGTCTGCCTGTTCCACCTCACACACTCTTCTACCCCAGGCAATGCAAGGGGCCATTTCATCCTATGGTACAGTTAATCACAATACAAAACGAAAGTAGACACAACCTGTCAGTTAATCACGATATAAAATGAAAGTGGACGCAGGCTTTCCGAGTGAAACGGGGCTAATGAGCCCAGTCCTACGAGGTGATGATAGATTTTACCTTCTCTAAACACTTGTAATTTTACAATGACACAAAGAAGGTAAAGACATAAGAAAGGCAAGTAAGAAATGATTAAAGTGCAGAAAAAAAGGGGAGTTAAAATAAAAAAAACCCCATCACTGCAGTATTAGCAAATGGTCATTTTAATTGCCTATTATAAGGGGAATCAAGGATTATCTATTGCAGTTAAAAATCTAAAGGGTTTTGTAAAATCAGTGGATTTCTACCTTTATGTTTCCATATTCTTCAACAATGGAAGCAAAACATTCAATGCCCACAATCTGATCCACGAAATAATATTCATAATAGCTGAAGAGACCTAAGACACCAGGTACCTACTAAAAGAACATACATGCTAAGATGCTGATCCTCCACTTAGAGCAGGTAATGTATCAACATTCATTCTCTAATACTTAAATACAAACTAGAATCCTCTACCTAAACTATTACTTTAAAAATTCTTAAATCTTTAGGGAACCTTTAAGGTTCCTAAGATTTTAGTCTGCTTTTAGCATCTGCATAAAGTAATTTGTTAAATATCTAGGCCAAAAGAAATACCGAAACATTTCAAAATCAAGGAAATATAATATTTATTATAACTTTGGACTCAGATCGTCTTCATTGTATTGGTTGATTTTTTTTTAATACACTGAAATCCCTCATTAGTGTTTCCTCTTTACAAACTTAATGATTTTAAAAAAGCTAACTTTCAAAACCAAACTAAATTTAATAGAAGAATGTTTGCATGTAATACATTTATCCACTACGCAATGTATTTAAAAATAAAGTCCTCTAGTAAAGCAATTAGATTTATTAATTTTATTTACTAGATTCACTCATCCATGAAACTTTTCTGATGAAAAGCAGCCAACTGCTCTTTCAAAACATAGTAATACACCTATATTCCAAAGACTTAGGAAACAGGCTGGAAACTAGAAAATACGTCTGATCTTAATTATTCTCAAATACAGTTCAGCTCAGGCAATGTCATAAACATAAAATTACATTAGATAATTCAGAGTCTTTTGCTGTTGCACTCAGAAGGAACTCTTTTTTCTTAGAGATGTCAAGCAATGAACAGAAAAGAGTACTTCTCTCCAGTGTCTTATAATAAAGAACAGGAAACACATTCTTTCAAAATTATCGTCCCATGCACGTCATTCAGGTAGCTTCACCTAACAAATGCTGTTGTTATATTAAATTTCTTTTTATTAAAATCAGATTTTGGTAATTCAATGCCATGATTTTGTTACTCTCTGCATATATATGAAAATACCCACACTACAGGTGTTGTGTCTGGAAATCTGGAGGTGTCTCTCAGTTAACTGCTTTTTTTATAATCATCATCAAGTATTCCATCAAAGGATCATTCAATTTTTTATTTGCAACTAAAGGTATCACTTATCAGAACCGGCAGATGTGGTTGCTCGGTGAGCTACTGCAATTTCACATACAAAAGAGAAAAATATGCCATGCTAATATTCTGTTTCCATCTTTGGAAAGCTCAGCAAGTCAGTTAAAATGTCCTCTTTGTGAGACAAAAGACATTATGCAAAACGCTGAAGTTTAAACATATTAATAGCTTTTTCCTATGAATGAGAGAAAAGACAGAGGTGACTTAGGCAACATCTGCATTCTTCTCCAAATTTATATTGCCACTTAGGTCTCCAGTGCCTCTAAAAGTCGTTCTGGGAGCATTGATCCAAGCATAGAACAACAGTGAGAGAAGCGTTGTTTCATATACATTTAGCATCCGACATCTTCCCTCATTTGTGCATTAATCAGTAACAGGCAGATCTGAGCATCCTGCTACAGGAGGTGATTTGACTTTCACAAATTTCCCTAAGAGCAGAAACATCATCAGGAACAATTTCAAGGAAATAATTATGGTCTAGACAGATTTATGACTTCTAAAGACCTAATCCAAAGCACATTAATGTCAGTGGAAGGACTCCCATTGACATCAAAGGCCTTTGGATCAATCCCCAACTGCTGTGGGAATGAATTCAGAGCAATAACGATGGTGGACTAAATGCACACTTGCAGTTGAAATGTTACCACCCAGACCTTTTTGTTCCTCAAATCAGATTAAAAAGTCATTTTCTGCTATTTCACAATTACTTCCAGATGCGCATCATCTCAAATGGCATTTTCATCCATCTGTATGAACCAAACGTGCATAGAGACAGAGGTTCTACACTGCCTCAACTAATAACACAGATGAAAACCACAAGCGAAAATAATTTTGGAGGTGACGGAGTTCATGTTTTCAGTGTGGAGTGAGAAACCTTGGACTTCATTTACTCCTTCTAACTACTTTGGGACAGAGCTGCCAGGCCCACTGCTGCTTTATTAACTGTCACAGTAGATTTCTTCTAATTAAATTTTCAATATTTTTCTCTAGTCCTCTAAACAAAACTATACATATAAATCAATGTTAGCCTCAAACTTGGCAGCCTAAAAACTGTCAGAAATGTCAACTTCATGTACTCTGCTTAATAACAGCTCTGCTGTCCCCTCTGTCCTCTTAAATGTCTATTTGCATGCTAAATAATTTGAAGCATCACTCTTCTCTGATCATGGTAATCTAGTTTCATTCCCTTAGCAGTCAATAACATTTTAGGCTGTAAAATGAAATGCCAACGTTGTGTGCGAGTGCAAACCCACAGTTTTACACAGTCAAACTCAGCTCCAAGATGTGACTGATCGGTCGTCAACATCACGTGTTACTCTGAAGTGCATGCTCGGGGAATCACACATCTTTTATTCACTCCTCTAGCAATACTTTGGTTAGGGACGTTCAGTTGTCACGTATTCACTGTGATATGAGCATGTTATGGACTGGTTGAACTCTGCTTACCAAATGAGTTTTAGAATTTTGAGAACATTCTTTAGGAAATTATATGTAATACTTTTTTGTCAAATCATGCACATTTCCTAGCATAATTCCATTTTTCTATTGCTAATGAATATCTGACGTATTACCTCAGTCTCTGTACCCTTCTCTGCACTTCAGAACACAAGATTTTTTGTCCTTCTTCAGTTACTCTGTGTGGGAAACCAGATTATTAGTGACTGGGTAATGCTACTACCTAGATCTGAAAAATAATGAGGTATAGAACAATTAACTGTTTTGGGGGCGTTTTTTGTTTGTTTGTTTTTAAATTGATGCTGATCACTGGTTACTAAGAGGATCTGAATGGGAAGCGAATTCAGGTTGACGGAGGAAAGCAATATTGGCTAAAAGTATCCAAGGAATTAAAATGGTTCATAGTTCATACATTTTTCCGGGCCATACCTGTAATGGAAATGGCACTTTAGGTACGTTCTACCCACACCTGCATCACAAGGAGTTATTTTTAACCCGATTTCCTCAAGAATCAAAGCTTATGTGAACAGACTCTGTACACGTGTGCAACTTTCACGTCCTCTCACCACATCTAATAACTTGGGACTCTCTTGGCCAATTCAGTCCAATCTGCAGAAGGGCAAAAGTCACAAAGTCATTAAATCCTTACAAGCTTTGTGGAAATAAGTGGCCAGATAAAGGGGAAATCCTATTATTAACTTAAATCAGGGCCATCAAAGAATCACTCTGGCATTCATCCTTCAGCTGCAAGTACACAGGAACTGCTCAGGAGACTACTTCTTAGTCTGGTGCTGTTCCAGTATTTTCTCCCATAAAAAACTAACTTTGTGTATTTTAATACACCAGACACTAGTAAGCCTCTCGGCTTACTCTAAAACCATTTTTTCAAGACACACCAAAACCAGCAACATACTTTAGTCATGATTTGCCACCATCTTTTAGATGAGTTCACACTTCAGTGCATTTTGTTATCAGAAGCACACAAGAACATTGCACCTGGAATATACGGGCTGAAAAAGTATGAGTGCTTCAGTTTAAATTTGCTGACTATCAATAGTTTGACAGCAGTAAACAAGCTATTCCATCAGTTCTCAAAGGTAAAAGGCAACCCATGGGAATGATACGTGCAAAAGCCTTATGCATTAAAATACATGTAAATTATATTAATAAGGAACTACCCAAGCAAAAAAAAAAAAAAAAAAAAAAAAAAA
>Ga0065711_1029256_pt1 | contig 36926 bp, 13 predicted proteins | sample Hoacrofraction12_FD_59098 | JGI IMG/M metagenome (GOLD analysis project Ga0065711, IMG submission 59098) | Hoatzin crop microbial communities from Cojedes, Venezuela - Epithelial fraction 12 v2 (version 2) | ecosystem: Host-associated > Birds > Digestive system > Esophagus > Crop | place... | reverse complement strand
TTGAACAAGATGTTCCAAGTGTAAAAAAAAAAAAAAAAAAAAGAGAAAGAAAAAAGCTAGCATGCTTTGTACTCAGCTTCTTACTCCTCCCCACCCTGTAAAAAATCTCAAGTTTTATAAGATAGTAGAACCTATGGAAAGACATGGAAAAGACATTACTGTTATAGTATTAAACACACCACAGTGTCTGTGAACATGTATTTATGCTTTCAAAGAGAAAAGCTAAAAAAATATTTTAAGAGTTAAGGGGAAAACATTTCTAACTTCTTAGAATCAAATTCCATTTCTTACAAGATTCCTCTACAGCCCACTTTTTTTCTTTCACCCCTTCTTTTCTTCCTTTTTCACTTCATTAAAAAAACAAATAAACAAAACATGGAGACAAAAAAACCATCAAAGAATCTTCTGAAGGTTTCCTGAGGCACAAAGCAAGCAAATTGAACATACTTTTTCTACAAACTGTGCAGGGTAAGTATTTGGATGAGGAAGAGAATCTTTTTTCTTTGTAAGTGACGGCAAACAGATGAGCAATTTTGGAAGGTGGGGAGGGAATAATCAGATAAATACATTTATCTGGTATAGTGGATTCATGTCCTGCAGGGAGGAAAACTGCAACAGGGCTTACCTTAAACTTTCTGTTGCAGAGAAAAAGAAAACACAATAGACAAAAATAAATGATTTAAAAATCTGTGGAACTTACCTCAGAATTTCAGGACTGGCTTTGTCCTTTTTTTAGATTTATTTATTTATTTTCCCCCCTTCTCACTTCCAATATCCAATCTTTCAGTCTTTGCAAAGATAAAGTCAGTCTTACACTTTTGGGACAGGGCTCACACGAAGATTACAGGTTCTCATGTACACATGTAGATGCAGGTTCTAGAGTTACTGTGCTGCTACTTTACTTTTTCCTGATCTCCAGGAACTGCTACAAATTACTGATTTACTCATTTACATATATACTTATTTAATACTTCTTGAAATTTTGCTTGGAACTTTTCAGGTAGAAGGTCTGGAATGAAGTATTTGGAAATGGCTGAAAACCAACAGCAAACTGAGGGAGACTCTGCTGAGCAAAGCATCCTAAAGACAAAAGGTGAAAGGTCCTGCCTTGTTCACTCAGTTGCCAGGGTCAAATCTATTGACTGACAACTGCAGTGTTTAGGTGTATAGACTTCAGTTTTTTGTCCGCTAAGCTCCTGTTCTTGTTAGTTGTTTCATGGAAGACGTTGCTTTAAATTTGGTGATGGATTTTAAAAAAAGATTGAAAAACCACGTTGAGATAAAAAGAGATGGTAAACAGAAGGATTTACCATCCAATCAAAGAAAGAACTGTAGAATGGTGGAAGTCTACATATTAAAGCCCTCATACTTGTCTGCAAGAAAATTGCAGTGGCTTCAAAGTGGCATATTACAGTCATTGTCCTACCATGTGGTCTGATGTCCCACAGCAAAACTAGTTTTCCTCTTTCTTTCACAGATGCTCTGGTTTTCTGAGTTTGTTTCAGTGTCCTAAAGGGCCTTTCATAAGTCTGTTTAATAACCTCATCTTGGGTTATTAAACTCTGCAACTGCTTGGCCCCTGTTTCTAAACAAAACAAACTAAAATCTTTCCTCAAGAACTGTCAGTAAATTTAAGGAAATTAACTGCACTCCAGCACCACCAAAGAAGAGAATGTTCTCACTCCTGTGGTTTGAAATTTGAAAAGGAGTAGAAGAAATCTGTATCACCTCCTCTACCTGGAAGGAGCAGAGAACACAACCTTAATCTCACTGAGGGGGAAGATCAGATTGCTACTGCTATCACTAGCAGGGTCCTGACTCAACAGTACGTAAAAGCCAGGCTTGGCTGTAAGTACTTACTGCAATATTTAAGGATGTGCTTGAAAAGCTTTCACATAAAACCTTTCTTGAAATGCAACCCAAGTACGGACAGATGCATGAAATTAATATTTACAGCAATACTCCACTTAGTACATGGGTTTGTGAAAGACAATAGTAACAAAAAATGGGAAAAGGCTTTTTATTTAGTATTGAATTCTACAGTAGTTTCAGAAATGTACTCAAGAACAATTGTATTAACAGTTGAAGAATAAACTACTTGATGGAGTATATTTCCCATCAGAACTTTCTTCCACAATATTCTTATAGCTGTCAGGGACAGGGTAAATATCTAGGGTGAAATATAAAGTATTACCTAAGAAATAGGATTGATCTATTTAAAACAATTTATGCTACAGAGATTAAATGCAATAGAAATAGTTCTATCAATTGGTTTTCTCCTTACAAAAAAATATAAAATGGCATTTAATGACACAGTGGAAGGGTTGCTATTCTTCACTGTGAATAATCAGTGGAAGAAAATTAAGCTCCTGCAGCTTGCATTAAGAGAATTGTGTAGGTTGTATTTCCACTTCTCAGTGAAAAAAGTGAACTAGGATGTTTATAGTAGATCTGTATAAAAAGCCAGGCACAACCAGCTCTGGCTGATTCATAAAATCACAAGATAAAGTTCCTGTCCTTCCACCTAATAAAATATTGGTGATTTCTGCTGAACCATTAAGTGTCTTCTCAAGATCTCTGGTATGAGATAAATTGTTCTGTATTACGACCTACTACTTTATAAGATAGATTCAGGTTGCTGTAGAAAGTACATCACTGGGCAACACACAATCGCCCTTCCCATTGTCGGGAACGACTTCATACAATCACTCGAGATGCCACGTGTACAAAAGCATGCACACAAACATGCATGGCATGCACACAAACATGCATGGCATACACACAAGCACTAATCTAACAACTCGGCTTCTGAAAAAAGGATGACAGAAGGGAGCATGAAAGACAAGCTTTTAGTCACCTTGTGAATTTTTAGGCGAAAGTCTATTCTTTCTAGATTAAAAAGTATCCTTCTTTCTCTCTTTTTTTTTTAATGTAGAGGCTTTATGCGCAAAGAAGAAAGAACTTTAAAACATAGGTTTGTATTTGCATTTTGTTTGTTTGTTTTAAACACCTGGCCTAAATTTCTACTGTTACGAAATACGATCTTTCACTTAAAAATTTTGGAGGTATGGACAGTTTTATGGCTCCCACAACAGAGCAGTTCTTATCCTTACAAAGACAAGTCTGAATGAGGGACTGATCCAAAGGTGAATTCAGCCGGACTGCATTCACCAAATGCATAATGCTGCTGCCAGCGTGCACGTAGTCCCCTCTTTGCTTACACCAGTTGGTGCAGTAGGTAAGGCAGGCTAAACTCTTTCTTTCAGATTTTTCAGCTTGCTAGGTTTCTGATAAATGTTATAGACTGAGAAAGGTGGGTGGAGTGGGACAAAACTGTATGCACAAAATGAAACACTTAATAAAACAGAGAATGAGATTCAGGGAAGTAGGTTTACGCACTTTAACATATTTGTTTCTAGAAAAATAAAACACAAAAAAGTGCCCAAATGAGAGGAGGTAAGTAGTCTGCACAGCTATGAAAATTAGCCATAGACTATTCTATGGGTAGGAACAGCTTTAGAATAGGAAGTAGTGTATACAGCATAGAACTTCACAATAAATAACATTTTAAGCAATCATATAAAGTTCCATGTAATTCTACAGAATATAAAATAAGCAATTTTAGGGAAATGCGGAATTAAGTACTTACTAGGCTTCATTTGTGAGCATCTTTACTACAGTTAGGATTCCTAACACTAGTAAAATACTATTATCCAAAACACCATGGATGACTGTTAAAGAAACATTTTTTTGGTTTGCTTGTAACAACAATGCTTTTGTCCTCCTCGTAATAAAACACTAACTCTGTGTTTTGCTGGCCAAGTTTTAAGAAAGCACCTAACCTCTATTCTACAGTTAAGATCTCTTGCTGACCTTCAAAGCCTCGTTTGGGTAGTAGCTTTATGGAGAAAGTATGTATCTGATGTGTGCATACAACATAGTATGGCCCTAACATGCTAACTGCCTTCTTTTATTTTTTTAAGGAACAATACCAACAGGAAAAAACTGCAGGCTGCAAAAACCTGAACAATTGCCGTGAGTCATGCAGTGAGTCATTAACTCACTGAAGTTACAGAATCAGCTGTAGCACTGGACCCAAACAAGGTGATGTGGATGTAATTTTACATTAGTGAAGAAGTTTGTTTTCACCTTTCTCACCTCCTATATCCACAGATTGGCACGTATAGTCCTTTTTGATCAGGATCAAAAGAGAGTTTGTTACAGTTTCCTTTAGGAAAGGAAGGATTGAAGAAGGTGATAGGCACCAGGGTAAAAAAAACCCAAACAAATGAACCAACAAGGAAGTGTTCAGGACTTAAGGAAGGAGTGTCTCACTTTAGTCTTGGTAGTGTTTTAATGTTTTCCTGTTAAATGATAGCAAAAGTAGGAACGTAGATGAAGGGTGATAGGAAATCTACCTCCAGGACAAACTACACCTCAGAGCTGCCAAAAAAAAAAAAAAAAAGATCTATCAGCCCTGCTCCTTGGTTCCTATCCCACCAAAGCTCAATGTTGGACTTCTTAACAACTCCCAACAACCAGAAGCAACTCCCAAACACCACTAGCTTGAGCCATCAAAATGAGATGCCTCCCAGCAGACATCATGTAGCAATGTGGCCTCTTGTCTTTTCATTCTTTTTAAGGAATGACATACTTAATATACATGATTAGACACCACTGCTGAGTATTTGAACTAACACCCAATAGAGGTAAAGGCAGTAATTCACACCTCCTGCTGTTGTTACAAGCTCTGTGCAAACTTCTGTCTGCACCACCTACATCCAACTTCACATTTCTGAGGTTTTCTTCACAACTAAAACAGCTAAGGCCTAATTTTCTTTAAAGAAAGAATATTGAGACTGAGACGGAGGGGAACATGATGGAAGTCTCAGAGATTTACTCATGTGGGAACGTCCTGGCCCTTTTCAATTTCAGATATAGATCAAGCAAATGAGACACAAGACAGAAAGGAGTTCTCCGCAGCATTGTCTATGCTTAAGTTCTTGTGAAAGCAAGAAGTATTTTTAGTACTTGCACCTCCACTAATATTAAAAGCAGGAGCACTAGCAGTGCTGTATTTTTATCAAGAAGTGTCCAAAAAGGCCTGGATGTTGCTGCAGAGTCAGCCAAATTTCAGCAATGCAAAAACCAGCAGCACGCTCCAGCAGTACAGTGGTAAAGACAAAGTTCTGTAGAATCGGAAGACAGCTGCAACATGCTTAAAGTCACTGCATGCAATCCTAATTCCACTCCCTGTTGCATGCAGGTACATCAGAGGAATGAGGATTAATGTTGCTACATGTTGGACATTGATTTTAATCGCAGCTCCAGAAAATAAGAGCTAACGGAGCTCAAAGCCAATGAAGGAGCATTTAAAAACTTTTTTTTGTGTTAGAAACTCCCAAAAGTCTTGAGACAAAACTCCTGTAACACATTGCAAGGACAACTCCACACTTCAGAATGAAAATGTACTTCTCTTACTAGCTTGGTTAGATGGGACTAAAGATTTTTGTCTCTGTATCAAGACTGTCATCCAGACCACACTGAAATATGAGTAAATGTTGATGAGAATATAAAAGAATCAATCAAAAAAATTGCCAAGTTGAAGAAGAAAAAAAAAAAAACCAAAACAAAAGAGGCCAGAAAAATCTTTGAACCCGTTTGATCTATAGCCTAAAGCTCAGGTCCTGCCAGAGAAAATATATATTTAAAAAAAAAATATCTGAGAGAGGCATAATGGAATAACAGCACCATTTTCTGCAAAGTAAACAATCTGTTTAAGAGAGATTCTAGGCCACTTTGAAGACTGTGCATATTTGTCTCTGATTTTCCAAGCCACCACATCATTCAGGAGTCTTCTCAGATCAGAGGCCTTCGGTTTGCACAGGTTCTGCAAGCACGTCTTGCTTCAGGTCAGCAACACAATAATCTCTGAGAGAATCCTGAAATAATAGACCATCCTCTTAAATCCCATGTATGAGGAAGACACTGAGCACGAGACTGCTGGCAGGTTAGCAAATGATCTCCCAGACAATGTTAAAAGATAAGTGGTCCTATTCTGTCCTTAGACACTAATATGAGCCAGTTCAAACTATAAAGTTCTCCCCAGTAAAGTGGAATAGGTGACTGGGCTGGACTATTCCCTGCTACATGTCTGGAAATTGAACAGTATAGTAAATTTACACATGCACAACATTTGCCCATAGAATATTTTCTGCTCATATCTGAATAGCACCAAGGAAAGATGCCTGTTGATAGCCAGCTGCTGTCACCCACCACTTCTCATTCACTTGCAGTGCTTTTCAAATTAGGAGTGGGGGTACTTTGTCCTAGATGCCATCTTTTATCTCTGCAGAAATGATCTGCCAGCTTCCCAGCAAAGGCAGCAGAAGGGAATAAGCTGCTGCCCCAACAGAACAACTCATCTAGCTTGAATTTCTCTTGAGTTTATCTGCTCTAACAAAGAACAGAACTATGAAAATGCTTTTCAAGAAATTTATTAACCCTTTAATAGCAGTGAGCAAGTAACAGCTGTCTCTAAAAACATGAAGATGACTGGTGCCACAGACTTGCGTGAAAGTTCGCACAGTTACTGGTTTTCATAAGACACAATGCTGCCTGAGAATGGCTCTGGCGGGGTACCAGGTAAGAGACGTCATGTAGTAAGGGTTATCAACAGTGCTCATAATCCATCTGTAAAGGGCCTACCCTTTCTAAATTGAGACAGGTATTCATATGATACAGCCATTTTTTGTCATTTTATGAAGCGGTCACTAGCAGTTCCTAGAGTAAACAAAGTAGTAGAAAATACTCCATAGTGAGCTAAATCACTGACCCGACACATGAGAGAGGCATCCTGTTTTAACACGCAGTCTGAAGAAAGATGCCTTCTGGAACAACTTGGGAGAGCAACCAAAGGAAACAGTTCAAGAATGTTACGAGAGAAAAATGAACGGTCATGGCGGTTGGGGTGCACATATTTCTCACTGAAAATTACAGAGACCTGCTAAGCTGTACAGGCCTGAAATCAGAAGTTGTAATCCTGGCTCCCAGCTCACTCTTTCTTGTGCCTAGCTCTCTATTTCCCTCAACTGCAGTGCCATAGGCCTTCGTCCGCTCCACAGAGCTATGCACTAGCGGCAGCTGGTTTGCCCGATTCCCCATGTTCTAGAAGGAGCCCTTCCAAAAAGCGTATTTCCCTACTTCAGATTACCATGATGGTCTCTCCCTATCTCACAGCCCATACTTCTCCACTTTCACCACCCATCCACTCTTCCTGCCCTTCTCAGCACAGTCTCAGCCAGATGAAAGCAGGAAAACCTAAATTACAGACTGTGAGCTGGTGTGCTCCTGATCCCCATTCCAGCCACAAAAAAAACAGTTCCTTCACCTGCGTGTCATCAGAAGTGAGCCTAAACTTCTAGATGCAGCTGCAAGAATCCACAGCCTTTCCAAGCTCCTCCTAGGAAACAAGTGATATAATCTGCTGCTAATACAGGCACTCATTTCTCAGATCTGAAAGCAGACACCAATTTTCCAAGTATCCCAGTAATTTAAAAAAACATAAACAACAAAAATCTTTATTGGCTCACAGTAAACAAGCTGCATGTAACTGCTTGGTTTGACTGTGTACAAGTAATTGGTATTCTTAATTCCCAGGACATCTCCTTGGAGTTTACCCTAGCCAAAATCCTGATCCCAGGATCATAATTTCTGTCAAGAATATGTTGTACCTTTACACTCTAATTCTCTCTGATGTGAAGACTGATGTCATCACGCAATGCTAGAATGAAGGAAAGACAAACAGCATCTGACAGCACACTAGTCCAGAATTAAAACAAGATAAACAGTTATACGCACCAAGTTAATCTCTACAACATTCTGTAAATCCTTCTGAAAAAAATTTACTTTATGAAAGTAGTGTTGAGCACATCACAAAACTGTCTTTTGAATGGTTCAGAAAATAGGTCTTCTAAAGCTTTGTCTAAAATAGGCGAAAAAATTTCAGCCAAAATTTTGAAATAATTTTTAATTGAGCTGGTAAAGACAATTTCCAGGAACTTACTTAAAGTTTTACATTTTTAGCTGTATCATAAATTGCTAAAAAAAAATGATTAAAAAAATACTGCAAGACTAAAAGCAAAGAACTTAGCAATCCTGTTCTAGATTTCCAAATGCTTCTGATAAGGAATCACCGTGTTGACTCCATTCTGAAGAAAATGTGTATGAAAGAACCCACAGCGAAAGACTCCTCTAAAACAGCATATATTTCAAAGATATGTTAAATATTTAGCACATAAGCTCACACAAAAAGACCTACTTAAGTGCATTTTATTTATCACAAACTCCACTCATTCTATGGGTGCAACGAGCAATAAAAAAGCAGTGGCACGAGTTCTCCCTAGAACATAAGGCAGACTAGTTTAAAAAAATAAAAGCAAAAAATCCAGGCAATACCTGACCTGTGACTGTTACAGGTGAAGGTGCTAGTTAATGAAGCCTGTGTCAGTGGCAGCCAAGTAATGGATTCCCTCATCTGCAGATTCAATTGAAATGAGAGCAATAAAAAAAATTTTTACAAAAGTGCCAGGAAAAAAAAAGAATCCCACTGAATATAGCACTACATGTGCTAGAACTATTTTGCTCCACATTGACAGGTGCCCCTACCCCTAGCATTCTTCCTCTTGGCCTCTTCATGTAACACAGCTATGCCACTATAGCTTTACACCAATAACTAACACTAATTAAGAAATGGCCTCTCTGTAGCCGTTTCCCACCCTAGAGATGGGGAAAAGGAAAAAGTGGCCTGTGCCTGCCTTCTGTTGGACCAAGCACCGAAGCTAAAAGCAATGCTGACAATATTTTCCTTAAATAACACAATACATTGGAGCTTGGAAACAAAGGGTGGGGAAAGTGAGAGCCTCCTAAGGGGAGCAGGGGAGGAGAAATATAGAAGGATTTGGCTTCCCACAGCAGTTCTCACACCTCTAAAAATACACAAGGCTGTGTCACTCTCTGTAGCTGCCCAACACTTAACATACACTGCAGATGAGATATACAGCACCTGGCTACCTTAACACCTTTGTCAGCTCATTACCAGATTTCTAATGCAATCGAGTGGTTTTATTTCACTTTTGCTGCTGTTAAAACGTAGGCCATCAGGGGACGATCCTCTCCAAAGCACTGCCTTTTATCCTATGGCCTCCTTTGAATACCATTTTGGATGAGTTTGACAAGTGCATTTTATAAGAAGGTGTCTCTGGAATAAAAAAAGAGAGCCAGTCAGAAGTGAAGCTGCACAGATGTCTTAAACTAAGTATTCTTTAACACGAAAATCTTTACAGTTGACACTCATTTGGTATGCTGAAAGACCTCAAACACATTCATAGAGCACATATTGAGACACACATTACTGAAATGCCAGTTTGTCCCTGCAATGTGAAAAAGCTTGAAGTGAGACATTAGTGGAAGGTGTGAAAATAAATGACTCATCTTAAATGGGCAACATATGTTGATCGAATTTTGAAACTGCCCTGAGCACATCTAGATCTACTAAAATACTTTCCTGACACAGCCTCTAGCTAATCCCTGAGAGTGAGCCTACAGCTAGCATCATCAAAAGCAAGGGCAAAAGTTCAGTACCAACAAAGAAGAAAGACCAAATAATCAATACAACTTCCTCAGACCACCTGTGGGTTTTTTGGGTTTCTTCTCCAAGCAGCAATGAGATCAAGATTCATGCAATTTAAAAAATTGTAACGACAAAGCTAAAGCGCCCTTAGCATCTCTGAAGTAATTTTTAGCCAATAAACTCACTCCTTTAAAGAGGCGGACTTTTTTTTTTTAAATAAAACTGAAAATACTGCAAATTGTACTTTGCAGAATATATGAAGAATCTGTTCAACAACTTGAATACCCATACTGTCTGCAAATGACCTGCTTGCTTTGTAGTTGCCCAGCACATAATAATCACTGTATACGAGACAGCAGTCGCCCTGCAGCCAGTCGGTTTGCCACCAGAGAAATAGCTATGCCTGACTGAACGGAGATAAACTTATGTCAAAATAACAAATATAACACGTGTATTTCTAGCTTGTCACCATTAAGCACATTTATGCTGCAACACTCTTTACTACTCACATGGGTATACTACTGTAATGACCTGAGCGAAGAAGCAGTTATCGACTCTCTGACAATGCCTACCCTAATTCACAGTTTCCCACTCTATCCGTCTGACCACATCACTCTCCTCCTTTGCCAATATACGTATTCAAAACCGCAAAGGAGAGAACCTGTGTGCTAGACCTCAAGGCATTTTCAAATGTGACAAATGCACCTAGTGATCTGGATTTCACTGAAATCTAGTATGGCTTGGGGTATGCATGTCTCATTTTGGAAATCTAGGACACTCAAATTTTTCCCCAATGCCAAGTAAGCGGATGCTTGTTCATCATAAGCAGGCTACTTCAGTGGGTTCTGGCTGGCAGGGAAGAAAACATTGGTTTCAATTGCGTGAGAGGGAAGCAGAAAACAGGTGGGAAGAATGGAACTTGTCTGTACAAATTCAAACTTTTGCAGACATCAATATCTGGATGAGTGCCTAGACCACCCTAATAGGGGAGGAATAAAAAGAAAAAGCTATTCCACTGCATCGAGAAGATGGACATCTAAAAAGAATCAGGTTTCACACAGTAGAAATGTCTAGTTTCCTCTAGCCAGCACAGAATCTAGATGACTAGCTGAGGCATAGATGGCATCACCATGGATATAAAAAAAAAACAGGGTAATTCTCACCTTGCATATAGGTTACATGTGAAATCCTAGTCACTCAGATCACTGGGAATCTTGCAACAATTTCAGTAGCATCATGGTTTTAGCTTACACAGGTTACCGAGTTTAGATTTTGCTTTTTTGATTATGCATCCTATTAAAGGGCATAAATCAATGCAAGTACCTTTTAGAATCTTAAGCAGCATGTTGACTTGCACTTAAATCTTGTATTATTACATCTGCAGAAGAGATGTATCGTAATACACTGAAATAATACAACATAAAGCTTCTCAAACAAATCTGTGGATCATGGGAACTCTTAATCATCTAGAAATTCAAAGTACAAACAAAATGGATAAAGTAGAGTTTGGACTTGGTTCTACAGCATCTTGAATACAAAGTGTAGTCTACAGTAAGTTACACTGGGCTGGCAGGGTGGTGGAAGGGAAGGGGGTGGAGACCTACTTCATGCACTTTTTAATTAAGAAAAACAAACCCAAACGAACCCAAACCCCAGCATCTACAGTTCCATGAAACAAGCTCTCCGTGTCCATTTTGAGTTACACCTTTGTTTCCCATACTGGTGATTTTAGATGTTTACAAATGGATAGAAATATTCTTACAAAGCAATCTACTTTGCATTCCATCATCAAAGATTGAGCAGTATATTGGGGAGACATTCATTATTGTAGTAAATTAAATTCCTGTTGTTAAGAACAGTTCATAGTTTATCTTAATAAATAAAAAAAATGATCAATAAGAATGTCTTTAAATGTTCATAATAATTGGAATAATCTAAATATAACTGTGGTTATATCAAGATTTGTCTTGGATAGTCGTTCCAATTAAACCTACAATAACAGACTTTAAAATAGAAAAGGACCTGATCTGAAGACTTAAAGTAATAAATGTACTTAATTAACATGTTGCCTTTAACCTTACATCTTGTTTCAGGCCCAAAATCAAAGACGTTTTTGGCTATAATTAGTCCTAGTCTTCGAAAGTCCTAAAAATAATGGAAATACTCAAGCGTGTGATTATAAACAAGCATGTGCTTAAGTATTTTGCTGAATAATGGTAATATGCAATAGATGGACCTCAGTGTGTACAGGTACATCTAGAAGCGTTGGAAATTCACAGAGGAAAATGTCATCTGCTATAGACTCCCACATTTATTCACAATAGGAAAGAATGACTAGGTATCTTGCTTTAAAAAGCAAAAAACAAAAAAATTTTTTTGCTGCTGATTACTTCATCTAGACACAGATCCTCAGGACAATGAAGGCCTCAACTCTAATAACACAATTAGCATTCTTGTAACTGCTGAATGTACAGTGTAATGTTGCTGCTTATGCAGCTGTCAATTAGGTAAATACTGAAGACAGAAGAAATAAAACCTCTAAAGATATGCTGAAAATTCAAATCTGGCTTCTGGGTTATTCACTGCATTGTAACAAAAGCATTAGAGCATTTGTTAGTTGTCTTAAAAAAAACAAACAAAACCAGAACAACAACAAAACAACACAAGTAACTGCCTCATCAGAGAGAAATTTTCATGCTCATGTCTTTTCGGGAGTGATTATGCCTTTTGCCGTGGGTTTACATGTTCCCGTTTCTGTGCATTCACACACAGTGTCCAGAAGAATTTAAAAAATCACTGTAATAAATGTTCTCTTCACTATTCACTCTCCAATAGCACTTGTCGCACGTGGGAATGCCTCACTCTAATATCTACACAGTTGTTCTCTAAACTGACAAGCCAGTTCTACAAAAACCTGAATGTTTACATTTTATTACAGTTATTAACATCTCTTTGGCATCTAAGGAACATTTCCCTAGAGGATCTTGTTTGTAGAGTTACAGAAGAGCTTTGTAGTCAAATGGCTCCGAGAGAGCTTTAACATGTGTACTTTACCCAGGATAGGACAGCTGTATGAAGCTTAGTATATTCTATTGTCAGTGCTGAGTTAGAAACCAAAAGCAAGCTGTACTCTGCTTTTCGTTTCTTTCATCACTCTCCAGAATGGTTTCTTTGCTTTATTAGAAAGCATAGATCATTGAAGCCTCACGCAAATAGGCAGCAAATGTGGTACATATCCATATAGAACACAAACCACAGCACATATTGGCTCACAATTTAATTTCTAAATGTAATAAAATAGCTAATCAACAAACTCAGCATCTTTTATTACTGTAAAGTCACGGCTTCTCTACATAGCAGTATGATTTCTTTCAGAGTGTGAATTACATTAATAACTCCGTTACTTGCATAACCAAGTAAGATGTCTAGACTATGTGAACATGTAATACAAACATCACATTCATGGGCACAATTTCTTCACCATTGTACTCTGAATTAACTTCACAATCTCTTGACTAATGATCTATTATAAATACATAGAAACCATTTGTCATTCCAGGCTATCTTTTCCTGTGCTTAAGTGTTAAGTGCTTAATACTAAACACAGAAAGGCTTTTTGTTACTTGTATTCTTGAAAGGTATCATTCTCACTGCTTTGAGAAGGTTAGTGCTGTTCATCTTGTTCATGTCTAGTATTCCAGAAGGAATGAACTTGTTTATGACTTGCTCAGTGTTCATGTAAAGTTCCAGATTTGTTAGGTGTAAAATGAAGTACTTCTAATAGCAGCATTTAACCTCCGAGATACCTGTATTAGTCAAACAAAAGTTAAAAGAATACTTTTGTCTGAAACCAGAAAGCATCCCTGTTATGGATGTAGCAATATACTAAATGCCACGCACTATGTAATAAGAATGAAGATTCCACACAAGATTGTCCTTAATATGGAATTAGCTGCATAATTAAGAAGATTGCAACAAAAGGTGGGATTAAGCATTGTCATCCTGTTAACCAACAGATTACAGCACTAAGAAATCTGATCCTGCTTGTCTTGATTATATTATTTTATACTGTGCCAACCAACTACAGTCCAGAGCAATCACAAAGCCATCAGTTTGTATTTTCTAAAAAGCTGGATAAACAGTAATATTGAAGGGCCTCCTCAGGTCAGTGTAGTCAGTAGTAATAAATATAGGGTTGTCTTGTAAAAACACATTTCTTGGGGATTCTGGATACTTCTAATGCTGGAGTATAAATACGCTAACCTGAAGTTTTCTAGCTTTTTTACATTCAGTGTACTTTTATCAGTCAAGTATGTTTCTGTTTACAATACATCTATAACTGAAAAAAAAACCACCAAACCCAAACAACTCAGAACTTGAGAAGAGTCAGTTTTTCCCCCATTGAGGCTTCTTGATTCTCCACCAGGGCTTCCTGACATTTGATAGAATACGCAGAAGCATCTGTCCACCCCATCTATACACAAATATGGCATATGACGTCCAATACAAAGCTTGTAAAGAAATGCTATTTCCACCACAGTAAACGGAGACAAGAGTTCCTCCAGATGAGCTTATCTGTCTTCCCCTGAGAGCAGAAGCCTAGCAAAGCCAGCCAACAAAATTAGATACTTGGGTTGTATAAACAGCCCCTTACATACAATTTCTTTTAGATCATGCTCAAGAAAATCCATCTCTGAGGTGACGTGTGTAAGCAGACACCAATTAGCCTTTTGTAAGATTGTTTAAAAAGTTTGCGTAGCCTACACTTTCTACTTTTTAGTATGCAAAAATCAAAGTTTATATTCATTTCTGAGTAAAAGCAACTTTATCACATTGTGGAGCAAAGTGATACCTAGTCTCCTCTTTTCCCTCTCCTTGTCTACACTTGTGTAACAAAACACCAGGTCTTACAAATCCCCAAAAGACTGATGCCTCCAACTTAAAGAGAAAAATAATTTCACTAAAACTGGACTTCAAGAGGTAGCACAGTTTGTGTGATGTGGGAGCAGAAACATTCAAGTTGTCTGCTTTCCCAATCAAAACAAATAGCTGTTATTGTGATTTTGAATGTGCGCACTGACCTCCCAATCTAAATCACATCTTTGTGAATGTTGCCTAATAATATGAAATAGCCAGTATCTGCCTCAGCTTCTACAAACTAGCTAACAAAAAGCAGTTCATCCTGATGCGTCACTGATAAAAACTAGCAATGGAAAGCATCAGTGTTTGTCACTTTTACAGCCTACAGCTCTCAGAAAATAAAAAAGTAGTCACTTGTCCTGAATTAGCAGAATGTGTACATAGAATGTGGACTCACTACTGTTTGCAAAGTAGCCTAACTTAATCTGAAGATGGCCAGTGTTTTAGCAGGTTAACCTTTTTTTAATTATTATTTTTTTAAATAGTTTACATGATAGCAGTATAACCATTTGTAGCAGTGGAGCAAGACACTTCACTTACATCACTGATCTACACAGACCGGAAAACAAAGTTTTCAGCTGTTTCCGAATTCAGCTCTGACTCTTGGTCCCAGGCAGTAGAGCAGTTCTACTTACTTTACAATGCTCAGTTAAAACCTCTTCTCAGTACTCTTTTTTTTGTCAAGACGGAGGGGATCAGCTTTTGGTTTGCATCAAGTGAATCACTTTTCCCCTTTGTTCCACTGTGGCAGCATATCTGCAGCTCTATTACTTTTTCAGACCCTATACCAAAAAGAGTGTATGAAATACAGCTCTTCATCAGTCTCCTCACTGAAGATCAAATTCCAGTTCCATGATAAACAATGACTCTGCATGACATAATATGGCCATGAAGGCATGATACAGCTAAACTGAAACTGAAAAAAAAAGAAGATAAATCATTATCTGCCCTTGTCTGGACATAGAGGAAATTTGTCTCAGAAAATAATGAAACTGAATAAATAATCAAAAAATCAACAGAAAAAAAGTTTTCAAAAGACTTAAAAGTCAAAACAGTATCTTTTAACCCTTAAGATGATTTCTAGTTAACATACAGAATTTTTACAATATTAGCTCCTGTCCTGTGCCGAAACTCAGGCTACATGAGGGGATCACAACAGTCCATTTTGGATAGGATATCAATGAAATATTAACAACATCAAAATTAGGTTTTATGCACCAAAAGCATGCAAAGGCTTTTGAAGCAGAAAAAATAACTGCTTTCAGCCTGGAAGATTTTGTTATAAGGTCCCCAGCTTCAAAAATCAATGGCTATTTTAACTCCTCAATTTATACCTGTAACCATAGAAAGTTTATATATATAGTACTGCAGTTTCAGAACATATAAGAATTTGCTGCTTATACCACCTTCACACTTTTAGGTACTCAGAAACTCCTTAATAAGCAACTACATTAATGTATCCCACAAGTCTATAAATTGACAAATAATTTTGATAAACACACAAACAACATACAGCATGCTAACAATTTTAAGATCACCTGGCTGCTTAAAATTCTATGTTTTCTTAGGTCTAACATCACTCTAGTCCACCATTCACTTGTTTCCTAAAAAGAATTAGTAAAAATGTCTTTATTCCTACTGGTTCTATGTGAAAAAAAAGGTATGCCGCCAAACACTAATCTTTGCTTCATTTAGAATGGCTGCCTAGCTTCCCTCACTTCAGCCATGGAGCAAGCCTGTTATGGAACAGCTGCTGTTAGTGAAAAAAGTCCAGACTGGCAGCATTCACAGACCACTGGGAAAACAGAGCCTTTTAAAGAGACAGTTCTACAACTCGCAGTCAATACCCTCCGATTCATTTCACTCAGTTTTTCTGAGACCCTACCTTAGAGCCTCCACTCAGGATTATGCTTCTAAAACCTATCAGAAAGTCTGGCTGTTCTCTGGATTTTCCCATGGAGAACTTCCTGCTCCTCTAGACGAATCTACCCTTCTTAAAACATTTTTTTCCAGTCTTTTATTGCTGCTGAATCCAATTCAAAAGGGGCCCATCTGCTCCAGCTACATCATCAGGAGAGTTCTGCACTTTCACGTAGCTGCTGGAGTTTCTGTCCCCATGCAGAAGCTGGAATTGCTCCACCTACCCCCCTCCACACAGAACTGAAGGAACTGGTGGATCCACAACACTTTTGCATCATCATTTCTATACTGACTGTATTTCTACAATGTAAACTCTCCTTTTGTCACATTTTGCAGGGTCTTAATTTGTTCCCTTAATAAAATGCACCATAAAACCTGAGTGCAATTTTCCAATAGGAAGAAAATAAAAAAAAAAAACTTATCAAATACACTAATCTTACTACAAATTCCATGAAGCAGTTCAAAAAGTCTGAAGGGGTGACTGTTTGTATTAAATTCTATCAACCGCTAGAGCGTTTTTTTCAGGACTTTTAACATTTCCTTAGCATGGAAGTGACTTAACCTCCATTAAATTCTGTAAAGACTGAAAAGCAACTACCTGCAAGTATGTTTTAGACGATCACATACAACATAACTCAAATTGAAAATGACATTTAACAGTACGCATGCCATTGTTAACCTCTAACATGCTCTGAAAATCGATCCTCTGACAACTCAGATGCACCAGCTCCACCTGAATGCAAGCAGACTGTATATTCCAGAACACCTGCAGCCACCTGACTCCTGCTGCTCATTCCAGGCTATTTGCAGGGCACAGAAACTTACAGAACTGTATCTGCAGCTCTGCTTTGCCAGGGAGCTTTGTCCAGGTAAAGTTCAAAAATAAACTTAGTTTTGAGCCACAGAAACCCTTGCAGGAAGTTTTCTCTGGTTATGAACGTTTCTTTTCTATAAATGAGCTTAAGTAAAATATGATAAATTTGAATTTAGTAAAAGAGTGCACAAAGGTTCTGGATTGTAATTTAAGATACAGTGGAACTATAAAATTAAGTTTAAATGGCACAATTGTCTACTCGGATATGAACACTAGCCATGGGAATCAGCTGGAGTTCCTAAATTGCCAGCAGTTGCTAAATTCAATTTCTGGGCAGAAGCTGGCAAGGTGTTTATAGTGGAAGTTATTGTACCATGGAATGTGTTTTTTCTGCCCATTCACAGTTGATTTTGGGTGCAAGTTGTGCCTCATCTCTTCAGGTGGCATTAAACAGAAGTCTTTTCTTTGCACACAGCACTACTTCACAGTATCTGCGAAGGGCAAAAGTGAAGAATTTATTTTTATTGATAATAAATATGAAGTTTCCACACAGTCACAGAAATGAATTACAACTGAATAGTAGTCATCAGTTTCCTTACCAAACATAACGCATGCATTTTAGCTCATTTGACCTTGGCAAACTCCAAAAATCAATCATTCAGTAATCAAGAAACAAAATAAATTATATTATTAACATAATTTAACAGAACAAAAATAAAGCTTCAGTGAGTATACCTTTAATTCATAATTTACCTATAATAATTCACACAAACTAACACGAATGAAGTTAATGAAAACCACTTGAAATCACGTTTGGGCAATTTGTTCTTTTGAGAATTAGGCTCATTAAATGTTGATATGCTAAGCACTGTGATGGCGTTGAAGTGAAAACGTGTTCCATAATCTCACAAATTCAACAACAATAAGTGTTCATCAAGTTTAGGGTGTAAAAATAATTTATTAGCTTTTGCTCGTAAAAAAAATCAGCTACTATTCTTGATTTTTTTTTTAAACAGCAGCACACAGTCAAATAGGTAACAATTGAAAAGTGTTCAATAAAAATAAGGCAAGCTGAGTGTAAATTTGTTCTTTAAAAATCAATGCCGTAGCACTACAGAAGCACAGGTAGCAGAAAAAATAAACATGACCAATCACCAAGCTACTTCTATGCTATCCGATCACTTTAGCCAAGGAAGCAATGTTAAAGCAGTATGCTAGCAAACTTTTCAAAACTATCAAGAGTTAATTAAGATTTAAAGGCATCCCTTGGGGGTGGGGGTGGTGGCATGTGAAGTATGCAACAGTGATGGTAATTTTGTATTCTGTTGTTTTAAGTTTGTAAAACATCATAGAATACTGAAACCAAAACTTGCAAGACAACAAGCCTTGACGCTACTATTTTTGATCAGTGATCCGCTGTAAGCAGAGTTTCATGTAGGAATTTTTATTGCGTATTTCTATCACTGCATCTCTGACAAGCTCAATGAACATTTGAGGCCAGAGCTTCTGCAACGACTCATTTTTCATATTGATGTCAGCTGCTTCTTTCACTAAGTTCTCGACGTATGTCTGGCAAAATGTTTTTCTTTCCTTGATTTCCTGCATGGGAGAACCATTACACATTGTGTAAGACAAAGGAAGAAGAGATTAAACAAGAGCAAACCCAAAAAACAACCACAAAAATTTAATGAATTAAAGAACAGAGCGATTAGCAGGAAAAGAGGCCATTGCACACTTTTTCCTGGGGGTTTTAAGTTGCACATCCCAGGATCTAAGTCAAGTTTTTATGAATGTGGCCAAAGAATCTTATTGTATTCATAATATTCATATTATATTCATTCATTAATTTATCTTAAATCCACAGTGAAAATTTACAGAAATTATTAAGTATCAGACTATTTTCTTTCCTTCTCTCCCTTCCCAGCTTTTCATGATTATAGTACAACAGCTGGAAAGTTTATGTTTATATCTGCCCTAACAAGAATCCAGCATATTGTCACAGAAAAATATGCCAATATGCATCCTTTCCACGGGTTCCCTGATGGACTCTGACAAGTGCATGGTTCCACGGTGTACTACATTAGATACTGAAGTAACCTGAACCTTTAAAAATAATAACAAAAATATTGTACTTTGTGCAACTACTAGCTCCATATTTTAGTCACTCAACCTGTATTAATCCCTGTTTCTGCAAAGTTTCTATAAAATGCCATAACAAACTTTGAACAATAGGTTATATTGGTGCTAAATAGCTAACTAGTTTGATTTATGACACTGTTAAAAATGCTAGGTCATGCTTCAGCCCATCGAACCAGAAGTTTTCTTAAATGAATGCTAAAACAGAGAAAATACTTTCCAGCTGTTTCATCTAAAAAGCCAAATTGTTAATCAATGAGTCAGATGTTCATCTTTAGCAATAAACTTATTCAGTCACATTTATTATGCAAGTTCCTGCTGATGGGGGGGGAACTGGAATCAATCTTTTTTGCCTATCTTACTCTTCTCTTGTAACATCCTGTACTATCTGCTGCCACATACGTAACACTATAACAATGGACAAGGTGTGAATTGCTGCCCTGGGAAGAGAAAACAAGGCATGTATTTAATGGACTTTACAAATACGAAGCTTCTTCTATTATAGTGCTCGTTCCAGGTAAGGGACATGAAGAATGCCTCACTGTATTACTCGATGCCATTCAAAGTTTTAAGAGCTACTATCACAGCTTTTGAAACTGTTTTCTTAATTTCATCTCTCCATACATGCAGTCACTTTTTTATGCGATGGATCTGAGATAACACAACCACACTGCAATAACTGAATTCAGTGTTTACTGAACTTGATTTAATTTCTTTCGCTAGAGGATATATATATTTCCACATAATCAAAAAACAAATAATGGGACAAATGTGGGAAGCAAGGTGCATACAGCTAGAATTCATGATGATTGCTCAGAAAGGAGACTGTGGCTGAAAGAAGCATGTTCTCCCTGGGAACAATTTCCCTCTGCCCAAGGAAAAGAGTTAGCAGATCAGAAACGCAAACTAAAACAAGCATGACTGATGTACTTGTCTGAAACAAGCCAGCCTGCAATTTTATTAGTAATTAAACCCAATACATTTCCTACATATTTATTTTCCTGTAGCTCATTTAAAAGCTAGGAAATAGCTCTTTATTACTACAGCCTGCACTATCTCAAATCTTGTCTGAAGGTGTTCACCAGTTCATTTGGGATATACTTTCAGACTTTCCAATTCCATTAGCAAATCCTAAAGTGCAATATACATTTTACTTTGTAAAAAACTGCTCACTTCTTGTATTTTACTAATGCAGGTACATTTCATTACAAACATAAGGCTTGTAGGTGAGAATGTATTTCTGAGACCTCAGCACTGTTCCGGAACCACTTCACTTAAGACAGAAACTGACCATTATACAGTATTCTGGCAAAGATGAGTTAGATGAAATATCTGATCATACCTGTAAATACGGTAAGCAGTGATATTTTAAAACCAACATTCTCAACAGCACAACTGAAACTTGATATACAGACAAATGCCATGAGTAGTAGTCTAAGGTTATATAACAGAGGATGAAAGTATTCTGTAACGATATACTTACCTCAAGCTTTTCCATATGAAAGTCCTTTGTCATGTAATTCAACACTGCTCGAGTTGCGCTTTCCCCTCCATTTCTTCTGCTATCACTACTTTCCTCACTCCCAGTCCCAGATTTCTTTCCCTTTCCGTCCAGCAAATAATGGAATTGCTTCCTCCTGTGGAAAGATAATAAAGATATTTACAGTTTTAATTACTGGAAACTAAGTGCAGCTGTTTCTAGTGATTGTGAGGTTTTATTTCTTCTCTCCCTTTGAACATGTACTTTATGAGCTTTCAAGTTTATTGCATCCTCAGGTTACTCAAAATATATATGACTCTAGATATTCCTCTGTTAATTGGCTTCTATACAATTGACTTTTTGACATGTATCACACAGCATCTCCTAAATAGGAAGTCTTGCAGCTTAAACTTTCATTAAGTATGTATCTATAGAAGACTAAAAATATTTTTATTAAGTACCTTTTTTCTTATAGCACCAACTCTTAAATCTGTTAACTGCTATTGTCACCCACTATAAAAATACTCTGTCCTCATTGTGAAAGCCCATAAATCTTCACCAACACCAGTACAACTGGAGAACTAAACAAGCAGCACATTTGTGTGCATGTGCCTTTTAATCTTACTCAGGAGACTTCATACAACTTCTGTGAAAACCTCTGGCTACATGAATGAGGAGATGCTAATATTTCTGCAATAAGCAGAGAACCTATCTTCTATAAGACGTACTTTGTGAAATTTTTATCTTTTTACCTGGAAAGAATTTATCATGACAGTATGCAAAAGAATTAAACATATGTTCTGGACAAATTCCAGTTCCATTCATTGTATTTACCTAGATTCTCCAAATAATGAAAGCATGCGATAATGTGGCAGCTCAGAAGATCCTACATATGCTAGAATGCCAAAGAGCCTTTCCGCCATTACAATATCATTTTCAGTAACCTGTGAGGGAAGGGGGAGAAGGGAAAGAAAGGAGAAAAAAAAAAGTGAAGTTTCAAAATTGGCACATTCATGCTTCACTACATATGTACACCGCGAATTAACTGAAATTTGTTATACAGAGCACTGCATAGATATCTACTCCAGGCATATCTTCAGAAGATAGATTTGCTTTTACTGGCACTTTAAATGTACTTTAAAAGAAACCAAATTAAGTACTTGTGCTTGTTTTATTTCCTGTAATTCTGGAAACTTTAATGTATACACATGCTACCCTGTGCTTCATGAAATGACAAATTTTAGAACGATTTCTTACACTGAGTATCTGAAGACCAGACATATTAAATCTGCTTCATACTGCATGCACTTACAGAAGGTCTACTGGAAAATATCTGTATGCTGGAGAAATGAAAAGAATCTGGGCACCTACATGTGAAAACATAATTTATGGTCTCTCTTACTTTGGCAGCATCATAGAGAAGTCTTTATAGAAAGACATGCTTTAGAGGGGCGGAAGAGAGGAGAAAGGAGAAAGAAAAGAGGAGAAAGGAGGAAAGTATATTCTCTGCATTTTTCAACCCCCCAAAATAACTGTTTCTCCATTATACTTCTCTACATATCATCCATACTGTTGTGTCAACATCAACTTACAGAAGTCTCTTTAATTTTCAATGGTTGAAAATTTTCAGGATTAATTTTACATATTTCAATTTTGTATAAAGAAGGTGGAAGAGGTTTATTTTTTGGTGGTGGTTGTTACTGTTTTTCGTTTGTCTTGGCTCATAACCTCTGGAGACCATGGCCTGTGTTTCTCTTGCCCTGATGGCCAGACTACGAACTGATGTTAACTGCCAAAAGTTTGTTGGCACAGTTTCTAGACTCCTGGCGTTCCAATAAGCGCAGAAGAAATCTTTATGATCATCTAAATCTGACCTGGATAACACAGGACAATGAAACTCTCAGTGACTTCTTAACTTCTGGATCAAATTTAATTTCCATTCATCATGTAACATTTTTGGAAAGCAACCCATTATCAAATAAACTTCAATACTCACAACATTTATTAAGTACTTCCAGAAAATTTTTGTGTTCTGTATTATTCAAATGTGTGAGTAAAATGGAATTTTGATCCAAATTAATGTCATTTTCTTATATTCTTGTATAATGTTTATAGACTATACAACCTACACTTGCCTAAAGTATACTGCAACAGCATAACGCAGGGAGAAATTCACCAGAGAAAACATAGGTCAGGAATTTAGAAATGTAAAGTCAATTCAATTTTCACAGTGTTTAGATTTAATTTTAAGTAAAAATGAGCAAATAAGTCTTATGTAGTAGCCTAAGAGTATGTGACCTCGCTAAACATTCTGTTAACAGAAGCAAGGTCTATAACAAAGAGCACAGAAGGCAGCTAGGGAAACAAAGACCATTGCAGGCAGAAACGTCTGCTGGAGGAGTGATTTTAATTTATTTATTTATGTTAAGAGAAGTATAAGGACCAGGTCAGCAGAGACAGCAATGCTGAATACGCTCTCCACAGAAACTCATGTTCTCTACCTTACTCCAGTACATTGTTCGTTCCATTAATCTCAAAAAGATTATAACGGTAATACCACATAAATGTAAGTCTATTATGCCTGCTTCTTGCCAAGTACAGAAAACAGGCACCAACTCAGTCAATGTGATGCATCTGTTATATTGTAGGCCCTACCACTTGATGTAAAGCATTTTGTAAAGTTTAGTAACTTCAAACCTTGATAACTCTTAATTAATCTGAGACTACAATCACCGGGAAAAACTTCAAATAGTGTCTCTCAATGAAGAGAATTTGCTTCTTCACAGTTAGTAAATGTAACAGCTTGACAAGGGAACAAAATCATAGTTATGGGGAGACTAACACTCAGCTTCTAGCCTGGGACATAACTGGAATGGAAGGGGGAGTCTGGGGAGAAAATAAAAGCTTCCTCATATAATTTTGATTTTCTTTTTAAGTTTAAAAGTTCTAGATTTATGCAATTTATTTGGTTAATTCAGTTTAGTTATATTGCTTTTATTCCCCAACTATATGTACCTCAGAGCTGGCAACACAATAGTCTTCACAAATATTGCACACAAATTATAATCAGAATAGCAGAATATGCAAAATTTCCCTTTCCATCATCTGAAACTATTATTTAGAGCTGATCCAAGGTCCGAGAGCACACTTCAGAAGTTTGTATTCTTTACTTTGAAATAGGATCTTCTATTATTGATTTTAAAAGAAAAGGTAACATATATCTGCGAAGCTGGATACCACGACTTCTGCTGTAGACTAATGAAAAACAGCCATCAGAGCTCATCTCTCTCTTCTGCTTGGCTATGACACTTCTCAAATGATTAATGACAGTAGGAAAAAATTTCTGCGTGCACATCTTCATATAGTGTGGTCTGGCTGAAAAAGTTTGTTGAGGACAAAAATGTTCTTTAGTCATACGTATTTAAGATTTGATATATGTCAACATAAAATGCATGCCGTACATCCATTTACTAAATTCATTGCCAAGCACTATTAAATTCAAAGTTTTCCTTCAAAGACTAAATTTGCTGACCTTGAGATTGTAACAAAAAGTCTACTTGAACAGTTGTGTTACTTTCTTTTTTCCCCTTCTTGCTCCATGAAGGCCAAACAGGTAAGATTTATCTTCTATTTTCTTTTAATCTGAATCACTAGTGTTGATGTCAAAAATATGATGCAGTAAAAAATAAAAAAAACTTTAAACCCACATTCAACCTTTTCTTTTTTGTTTAAGTCAACTTTGCTGGGCAGTATTTGTAAAGTACTAAATTCAAGGTTATTTTAAAGTTCTTGTGGGATTACTATCACTTTTTTTTTATTTTCAAGATACTGTGCTGTTGGAGTCAGTCATATTTGCCTTCATCTTTTCTCTGATAGTTAATTCAGGTAAGCTCTTTAACCCACTCTTCTGTGCAGCTATCAGATGTTTTGCAGAACTAAATCCAAGTAAACCACTTTTGTGCTATGGCTGTTCAGACAACTAGTAAAAATATCTAACACAAAACATATGATGATGATGACCAAATTAAAACACCAGATCTAAGCACTAATGCTATGAATTATTTTTGTTTTAATTAACTTCCGTAACTCCACTGAAACTTATTCAGCATTTAAAATTGAATGCACATTCAAACATTGTGTTGCATCGTAACTATTCTCACTACCTTTATGATCAAAGACCAAGTGTAAAATAACCATTTTATATGTTTGAATAGATTTACTTTCAATTGATGTAAAGGGGAATACAAAGTACAAACAGCAATATTAGTGTCCTAACTTTCTATTGATTTAAACATAAAACACACATCCAACAAAAAACCCACATACCAATGATCTTGTACATAGCAAGCAGAAAAAAAAGACACTTTTTCCTGTGACAGGCTTAAAGATGAAAATAATATTTTAGCTATATTTTGTAACACTGGAAAATATAAATAATCATATACTGTAAACTACCAAGTAGTCTGTCAAACACAGATTTTTGCACAAATATTCAATGTCAGCACTGTGATAATTTTGAACATAATAAAGTGCTTCTTAAAATCAAGTAAAACCGTGCAGTTCCTGGGTTTTTTTTCAGAAAAAACATGCAGAAATAATAAAAAGCTTTCCCTTCAGGTATATCCCTGCCACCCAGGTACAGACTCAGACTGTCATTTGCAATTGCAAATATCTAAGACAATACACCTTTTTGATGGCAACTAAGAACATTATCAATTTTGCTCACTGTAACACAGTGCAGTTGGACTTAAATGCACAGCACAAGAAGTTACACAGTGAATTCTACTTAAATTTGTTTTATTCCTAATACTGAAAGGACACTGACAGGGTCCTGCTCATTTTATTAGCAATTCATACACTTTTTTAAAAACTATGCTAATTTATCTTCTAAGACCAATAGTAAGAAGGAAGCAACACTGTCCCTACCTTTATTCCATTTATCTTCTGTAGATTAAAATGGTTCAGTCTAAACAGAACATAGTATTTCCACAAAGTAAAGTTGACAACCGGATTTCCCTGAGGATCAACTGTCAACTGTTCAATGCGATGCATCTGGGCCAATGCGTTGAACTGCTGCAGCGTCACAAGATTTGTCTCCTTAAACTTCAGGTGCTTAAAAAAAAGAAAAAAATCAAACCACAATAAATTAAATGAGGAAACAATAACAAGTGAACACAAAGATTCCTATTCTGTGCCACTCTAGCGATTTTCAAACACAAATAAACAGTCTTTAGGTCTGATGAAGCAACTAAGCTCATTTCATTTGTGGTCTTTGTGGCAAAATACATCAATGTATCAACCAATTGGTGTATTACATGTATTTAGAAATGTCAACATTACAAGCCCCTAAAATAATTATAAATCCTTTAGTAACAGCACTAATATTTTCAATGCCACAAAAAGTAGTGATACTACTTCAGCAATGTTTATTTTAATTCTGCAAGTAAAGCAGCTGCAACATCCACACATCAAAATAAGTACAATGTATTGTTTTTAAATATTCTGCTTTTTTGGCCATAGCAGGCTGACACTAAGTCGTACCCTCCTGTTCCTCTGAACCATGCCCTACACTAGTGCTCCTATGCGCCTGATGTATTTGGCTACACAGTAGCATTCTTGAGGGAAGGGGGAGGAGGAAAAATTGATGGTGAAGATAAACATTTAGTTGAGATTCTGCTATCCCTCACAAATTCCACCCCCCCACCCCCAACGAAACAACTGTTGCATTGAGACAGTTAAATTTGTCTGAAGTTCCAACAAATTTATCTGTCTCACTGAAACCATTAAGTTCTGTTATACTCAAAACTTTAAAAAGAAGCAGGAAGCTCAAGAGGTTATATCATCTGAACAATGAATTGCTTTATGTATATCATCACTGTTTTGCTTCCAAGTGACTGATTTAAATGCCCAAGGAAATAAAAGTACTAAAGGGACATCTCATTTATGTTGTTTTGCTTCATTAAGAACTGAGGAATTCCAAGAGCTGTACTGCTTTAGCTAGCTATCGCCTTTGAATTTTACCTCTCTCTTTATCCTACCAGCTATCTGATCTTTGCGCTCGCCACACAAATGAAGGTCTCCTGATACCATGGATCCATAACAATACTGTAGAATAGCAATACCGTACTTACATATCAGTTTTGCAACTTGAAAGTAATCAGCTAGGTCAAAGGAATTAAGAGAAATAATAACCAGCCTGAAAACACCATCCTGTGTGAGCATCTAAATGAAAGTCTTGATTTTTAGAAGTACGAGGTTAAAGTCAGCATTATAGGATAACACCAACCAAATCTGTAATTCAAAAATGTATCTATTTATATCAAAGCACTCAAGGGTCACTATGCCAAATTAAGGTTGTTAGAGAATACATATTCCATAGCTGTTCACACAGCTGAAATTTGAGGCATATTTACCACAGAATTAGGAAATTTTATCTTCAGTTTTGTTAACACTTGAACAATTTCATCAAATTCTATGAACATAAAGGAGACTGTGACAATAATTCCAGCTGTTTGAACGCTCCAGTTCCGATCCAGGCACTCCAGCGCTCCAGCACCATACAAGCAAAGAGTGTCTCCTTCCACTTCCACTAAATGAGACTCAAGAACAGACAAGCCTTCTACTGCACTGCTCAATATTGTATCAAGAGACCTGTGGAGGAAATAAAAATTCTGCAATATAAACGAGATTATTTTGAGATAGTAACATCATTCTATTGAATGATAGTCCTTTCATTTACCAAAACCCAAATGCCAAATATGATTGCATTTCTCAGCATTCATTCATTTGCAGCACCCAATCTGGTTCAAAAATATTAAGGACTGCAAAATCCTCCTTCCATCAAGTAACGCTGCAAACGTTCTACTTTGACAGAAAAGCTCTGGGTATATATATATACACATCACTCATATTTAATAACCTGCTTAAAAAGTTTAACTCTGAATGCTAACTTTTGTGTTACTTTAGGTATCTAAACCCAACTTAATACAATGTATTTATTCAAGCAAAGTCACTTTCACATTCTGTTTGCTATAGGAAATGTAAAAGTTATGACACGAATAAGTGCTTTAAAAACAGACAATTGTTAAGATCAATCCAGGATAATGCTATTCACAGTATTGAACAGTTATTTTTATTCTTGACAGGAGTATCACTTCCTCCTCAAACCCACATGTCACATTACCAGTTCAGGACATCAGGATTCATTATTAGAGATGAGCAGAATCTTATGGCTTATTATCCTTGTTTAATCCTTAATTAATAGGGATAAATAAGTACTTTAAAATCACATGAGCTTTCCAATTCATAAGAGTGATTTTAAAATTAAGCATTAAGTCCAGGTATTCTCAGCTCTTATGTCTTTGTGTCTTACTTCCAACACAATACACTCAGCTGACTGGAACTGAAGTGCACAGAGGCTTCAAGATGAGCACAAATCACAGGTTTAGAAAGTTGTGTAATGATTGCTACTATTACCTTCCTACTATTTTTAATGTATTTTGCTAGTGATCACTCGATCAATGTTTTCTTGACAAAATCAACCAGAACTCTTAAGATTTCACTCTTGACTGGAAATGTTGAGAGCCCATCACTTTAACGTGAAGTTGTAATTGCTTATCTGTGCTGAATTTCACATGCTATTTTATGGATAAGTCACTCATCTTGAAAATATCTTATGAAATTCTTCTCTATTATAAATCATAGTAGTAGATCAATGTCAATTTTAACTTAGAGAAGGCTAAAGAGTAATAAGGAATCAAAGCAAAAAATGGCAGGGTTCTCTACAACTTCTTAATTCTAACATACATTGCCACATCCTCACCCAAACTAACATAAATCAGTGATAAAGATCACTATTACACTTTCATTTCTCTAACCAGTCATGAAAAAGAGAAAAATTTCAAACCTAAGTGTCAAATTCAGAAAACTCAATGTGCTGTAATTTACATAAGACAATGATATTATGTGTATATAAAGCACATGGTTTATTTTGTTAACACCTCTGAAATTTTGTATTTCATAAAAGTAACTACACTTTGATGTCTATAACACATTCTACAAATCTTAAGCTATGAAAACTTTCACGAGAACATGGAAACAGATTTTACGCATTATATTTTACTACTGTAGATTTGACAAAAGAATCCTAACATTCGTGGTCAGGAACTACAAGGAATGAGCCAGCTTTAGTCACTGTAAGCAGAGACAGCATTACACCAAAATCTTTCCCACAACTCCACAGGAAAAGTCTTAACATGTTACTTAAAAGCATGATTTTTCAAGAAATGAGAATCTGTTCATGTACAGGACAATGCTCAAGTTACCATAGTTACATTGACTTGGTCACAGGGGATGATTACTAACACTGAATTAAATTGTGAAGAAACCAAGACAACAAGAAAGTAGTGGCTAATATATGTTTGGGGGAAAGCTTTGGAAGCACAGGAACAGAAAGGACTACAGCAATTCAAAAATGCTAAGAAAAAAATGTTTCAAAAGATGCAGCACTCAATGGGAGATAAAAACCAGGTCTAGCCAATACCTGACTGAAACCCAGGTGGGTTCTGTTTGTGAGAGGCAAAGACTTCCTGCCCGTACCTGACACTTCCAGTGTTGATCAGGCACAGCAGGACGCTGTAATTGCTATTGAATTTGTGCAGACTATTTTTTCGGACTTTTGCCTGAGCTAGCCAGGTTGAAAGTGTGCTAGTTCGGTTTTAGCCAATCCAAAGCACACATTGTTCACCACATTCTGCATTTGGTTTTTAAATTATACAGAATGCTGGACGGCCACCTTTTAGATGCAGATAAGCAAGCCATAACGTCACAAAAACAATACAACTTTAAACCAACAATATAACTTTAAACAAACAATACAAAAATTACCTTAGGAAAAACTATCTTAGGAATACAACTAAGTCAAAGAATTGCTGTTGTTCAAATACCACAGGTATGAAAGTGGTCCTGTAAGAGATGCTGCTGTTCAAACTGAGAAAACACTGTTTATGAAACCTCTTGATACACAAAGAGGTTACAAACATTTGTAATGATCATATATACTCATTTTGTTCATTTCAACTGAAGGCAACAATCTAAGCTGTCAAGGAAATGAACAGCCTTAACAAGGCTCAAGAATTCATATGTAACATTTCTTGCAAACATGAAGTCCTCCCTTATTTAGCAAAATCACATAATAATATAGCTTGGACTTCTTTAGTCAATGAGTTGCTGTTATACTACTTACTTATTATGTATTACCTATTACTAACGGCCAACAGGTTTAATCATGAAGTAAAACATCTTTTCAGGATTGATTTAGATATATTACTTTTTATACTGAAATACACTGAGATCTCAGATGTGAGAAGTAGTAACTTGGGAATATAAGACATGAATAAGAAGAAATATTTCCCAATAAAATACCTGCTTTCTTCAGGAAATACATATGCAGCACTGCCATTGATCTGACAGGGTTCGTTGTCTTTATCTTGGTTTAAAGAAGCCACAAGAGCTATTCGATTCTGCTGTATCTCCCACTGACGTGCAATATTACAAATCGTTAACCGTTTCTTTTCCTGAAACGAGATATAAGTCATACTATGTTATGATAGTGCAGCATCAACATACTTGAGTGTTCTGAAAAAAATATTCTGCTTAATCAAAACATTTTAAATTGAAGAAACAACAGTACTGGTTGGTGGTTATGCACTAAAACCAAGGCATCATTCTAGTGCTATTTTGCATGACAGCCAGCAAACAATGATTTCGCAAAAACTGCAATAAAATAAACCAGAAAAAAAACATAATAAATCCATAACTTGTGAAAGAATAAAGTTAAACTATCTAGTTTGGATAATGACATAAGTCTCATTTTAACAGTCTAGAGCTGCTTTTAATACTCCCTCAAAACAGGGCAGATGGATTGTACTTTCCTCCATGCTGCCTGAGTGACCCTAGCACTTAAGCTAAAACAATTACGCAACTGCTCTCAGTCTTAGCAGTACGTGCATCACAATCTGCATGGGGAAAAAAGTTACCTTCTGAAAAATGGAAAAATTCAATTTCATAAAAACAGAAAATGAAATTACCTTCATAGTAGATATGACTACAACAGATCTAAGTTTAAATATTTTGTAATAGCTTTTTAAGTAGTTTTTATATTATAAACGGGTCTTGTCAATGAACCAGTATTTCAAAAGTCTGATAAGTACTTGTTCTTTACAGTCATGGAAATCCTGTCAATTACCTACCATTCTAATCATAGATTATTATTCTACTGTATCACATCGATATGATTTAATATATCCCATTCAGCATACTTTAAAAGGTTAAAGAACAAGGTGCTTTGTAAGAGCTCGCGGACTGGCAGGTGAACTCTCAAATGAAAACTGCACAAAATAAATAATATCAAAAGCTAAATTCATTGTTAGTTTCACGTCATTTGGTTCTTCTGAATCAGATCTGATTCTCAGTCAGCCATCTCACTGTTACACTACTCCCAATGAAATTCAAATAGTGACTTAGAATTTCCAACAGCAAAATATTATAGAGCAGCCCAGCATAAAATAAATTTACATCCACAAAACATGGAGAAAACAGAGTATCAGTCAAAGCCAATGATTTCTTGGTTGATGTTATCATATTTTAAATTGATGTCGCTATAGAAATGCAGCTTTCAGATCCTTACAAAGTTGCAACCTTAATTTAAAGCTTCCCACTCTTAGGAAGTATTAAAAAAACATGACATTCTAAGAATCCTTTAATTTCTCTTATATACTTCAGAACATCCGCTATTGTAACTGGAATACAAACAGATGTCCTAGTATTTTGGAATGGAGGGGGGAAAGGCAGTCTGTGTATTTGTGACTAATTTTACCCATAAACAGGGGAAGGATAAAAGGTGTGTAACCTTCAGATGTACAAATGAATATTCCACTTCAGTGCTGTGAACTTTTGGATTGAAACAGCAAGTACTTGTTAACTTCAAGCTGCAATGATCTTGAATTGGGTCTAAAAAGATCTCGGTTGAAGTAAATCCCCATTAACAACTACTTCCTTAGAGCATAAGCTCAACAACTTTATCAATTTCTTACTAGTGTTAAAAGCCTGTCTAATATTATAATTTTAAATATCATTACACTAGTTCCTGTCTCCTTTAGAATATTTTGTTAGGTTGATTAAGGTACAAGAAAACACCACAATATTGATTCAGATTTAGAATGCTGTACCCAAAATCCTGAAGGCTAGAAAGGCTTTTCTTTGTTTTAAAACTGAACATTTACATTTCTGTTTTAAGACAGACTCTGTGGCTGGAAAAAAAAAAAATCAACACAAACCACAAAGATTTATTATAGCCCCTTTTTTCAAATAGGAAAAAAAAAAAAGAAGATAAATTATTTGATACGCCTATAGAGAAAGGCAGGGGACCAGGGTAAACCTAATTTTATAATTTGAAATTAACCCATACTCACAATGCTCCCAGGTTTAACATATAAAAGTAACATGTGACTGTTACCATCATGTTTTTACATAATTCCTTTCACAGTGTGAGAGTTGTGGACACCACTGCAATGCAGTTCACTAAAAATGTTTCTCACAGTACTCGGTGCTGGAAACGTGAAGAGTAAAGCACTACAAATGAATATTTCTTTAAAAAGCAGAAAATAGTAGATCAACAAAAACTCCAAGCATTTCATCATCTGTGACTGTGAATTTGTGGAGCCTGAGAATTCCTTTACTCCTTAAGAACAAAGAACAACTGCATATAAGTGTTTCCCAGTAAAACATGTAATACCTACATGCAAATCCCTCATGCTGCGGCTATTATACTGAGTAAACCCCATGATCTGTTTCAACAACTGATAATGCAGAGGCAGATCTACTAGACTTTAAATGCTCATAAAAAAAATATGTCCATAATCGTCTAAAACTGACATCGAAAGTACATGATAACTACTGTAAAAAGTTTCTTCTTCTGAAAGTTTTTCTGTTGTAATAGAGCTCAAAACTCTACTTCACATTCAATTTGCCCAAAGAGTTACAATGTTTTCTGGTTAGAGAACACTACATCCCCAACAGTTACAGACTTCAGTGATGACTGGGCTCCATATCACAGAAAATAGGTGGAAGTTGAAATTGTCAGTATTTTCTTCCAATCACATTTGAAAATTCTGTTTGTTCTGGAGGGTGACAGTCTCCTCACAACAGCTCTACTGCTTTGTTAGCCCTCAGTTGTGGGATGCTGGATTCCTACAGAGCTTTGAAAACTTCCAATAATTCATTTTAGAAAAAGCATCTTTTAGAAGTGTGAAGATTCTACTAGCAATAACTATTTCTTGTTCCAGTATATATTAAGTTCAGCCTCTATTGGAAAGGAATTACATTCTCTGTACGTTTTGAAGTACTTCTCAAACTCTCCCACAGGAGTAGGTTTTAAGCAATAAAACAATAGACTGGAAAAAAAACAGATGAAGAAACTCCGCTGTTAGAGTAGACAAGTATCAGTAAGGGAAAAAGAAGAGATGACATTGCTGAAATTAACTTTTTTAATGCAGTGAATACAGGAAAGCAGCAATTGTTTGCTACTGAATGAGTGCTTGTAATGTCATTTACACTGCATGTAGCTTAAGGAAGTTTGGAGGAAACTGACAACAAACACTGCAGAATATGATTCTCTAAGTATTTTCTTCAGATTTAACTATGAAAAAAATCCTACAGTTAGCAACTTTTTTCACTGGACATTCTACCTATGAGCAGATCTGTTCCTTTCAATTCAAATGTGTGGAACAGGAAAAAATGAACTAGAACCATAACACACAAGAACATACTTACAAAGGAAAGATATGCAAACTCACTGAATCATGCAAAAAATATTGGTATTTGGCTCTTAAGCCACTTAACTATTTGAAGATAAGAAAGACACCTCGATAAAATTACAAAATCTATAATTTAACGTTGCAATCTGAGTAACAATGGCATTATACATTAAAAATATATTTTTTTCTTCTAAAGGAAGTTTCCACAAGCAAAATGCACTGAGAAATCCAGGCCATCAAGACAAACATCCCTCTGCTACAAGGAAACGTTACCTCAATGGTTAAGAACATAAACTACAAATCAACACTTTCAATAAACACCTACTTTTTTTTCCATTCCAGAGACACAGTTAGCTCTCCAACAGCATAAAATAGCACCATGTGTGAATATTATTCACTAAATTCTTTATGTCACTTAGAACTGGCACCAAAACACCAAACCTGAAGAGACTTCAAATACATCAGTATCTTTCAGGAGAAAAAAAACAAAAAAAAACAAAAAAAACCAAAACCAACAACAAAAAAACCAATGACACTGCTTCAAAAAAATTGACTTTTTTAAAAAAACAGAAAATCAAAATATACATGAATACAAATATACAGGAAATGAAAATACATTCTTAGGCACTAGAGACAGAATTCTTTCCTTTCCCCCCTTTCATATATTAAGATTATTGGGGTTTTTTCTACATACTTGAAACGTCATTTAATATACTGTTAATATTCTGTTTGTGTCTTCTTATTTTTCAGAGCTATATATGTTTGCTACACTTCTTACAACCTCCCACAACTACTTGCAGCCTAATCCCCTTCATGAAACACGATTTTACCTAGGCAACTCAAAAATATGGATACATGAAAAATTTTTGTTTGTTAGTTTGACTGCTAAATTTGAAAGAGTTTTTTGAAAGTTTTTTATATAACCATTACTGGATGACAAAAAGTTCCAGGCATCTTTCTCCAAAGAAAAATGATTTGGAGACAAATGGCAATATTCACACAACAAATGGCATGTAGATACTCTAAGTCCTTGAACTTTGGTCTTCTATTAGCAGCATAGGTCATTTAGTCACCAGCCCCATCAGGGTATTCTGGAGTGCACCTCAGTCTCTCCTGTTGGAGCTATTCCGTCTCCAGCAGTAACCAGGCCAGGTGGTCTGGTAGATAAGCATTCTCCTGAAAAAGACGACAGCTGGAGTCTAGCTGCTGCTCTGATGATTGCTTAACTCTTTCTACAAAAAGAAACAACTTCAACAGGAAAGAATGAACAAAAAACTGCTTCAGAAAACCCTGCATGGCAGCAGTTAGAGCACTGACCTGAAATGGGGAGACCAAGGAATTTGAAATCATTTAAAAGTCCTTTACTTTACTCTGGATTTACTTCATCTCTGGATTTGTGAAAATGAAGTTTGCCATCGTTTTAGACATATCACACTCACATATTCAACGGGATTTTTTTGCTAAAGTATAACTTGCATAGTTGACTGGAGAGAGTTTGAATTGTGGAGTGCACTGTTTAAGCTGTAAAAAAAAAGGTTAAAGAGATAGAGGCATATTGGCATATTTAAGAACTACCACAAAAAAATTAGGACATAGATTATTGCTGTGAACTCGTTTACAGTAGGCTTAGAACAGCCACAGAAAATACCTTAAGCAAAGTCTGTTTATGGCTTTCACGCTTCCTTTCTTCCTCTTTCCTTGCTGCAACAGATGCCATACGTCTTTCTTCTTCCTGGATGAAAAAAAAGAAAAACAACTTCATAAAAGGAGTAATTAATCAGATTCTCAAAAGCATTGCTAATAAACTATTAATATATTTTTGGGTTTATATTTGAACTGCAATTTTTATTCTAATGCAATGTTAGGATTTTTAACTTTTTAATGTTTCTGAACATTATTAAAAACTATAAAATCGGTAATTATAAACAAATCAAGAAATATGAAGAAACAGATATGCACTCAGATACAAATGCTGAAGATAAAGCATTTGTAAAGGTCTTTGAAAAGGTATAAAGCATACGGTGAGTATGACAGTGAAAATTTGCATTTTTAAATATAACAGTGCATTATATCTTTGTAGGAGTTTCTGCAATGAGTAGGATTTTTTTTATAAGTGAAGACAGAGAGCAAATGAGCTGAATTCTATTTATGCTCAAATCATCATCTAAGATTGATTTTTATCATTATAAAGCATTTCCAGGGGCTTACTTTTCTCAATCAGCAACAGAATTTGAGAAGAAAATAGTATTTTCAAAGTTAACTATAGTACATTAACATTATTCTCATCAACATTATTACCTATTCAAGAAGAAATTTGAAGAAGAAAGTCATTGATTCCTAAATAATGGAAGTCACGTAAGTGAAGATGCTTAATTTTCCTGGTATTGCAATTTAATGCTGCAGTACATCCATATTAGGTTGAATGCTTGCTGTTTGCAGATGTCTAAACATTCTCATAGCGCAGTATTTTTAGAACATATATTTTCCAAATAACAAAAGAAATGTTCACTATGAAATAAAAAGCGTAGAGTCCTTCCAACACAAATATTTGGGAAGCATGCTTTAACTTATTTTGATTTACTTCACTTGCCATTTGGGTGTTTCTATTCAAGTATCTTCCCAGAACATACGGAAACTGTTTTGATTTTCCTTAAAATAGAAAGCCCGTGTCCCAACCTTTTCACTTTCACTTTCCAGAAAGTTATGTGTTAAGACAATTAACAAACAAAAATGAACAGAAACCATGAAGACATATTGATATGTCAAAATTTCTATATAACCAAAACATGCTGTGTTGGAAGCATTGTAAGAACCCCTAAGAACATGGGTAAATACTTACTGGATGATGAAATAAAACAGATCTTCACACTTAGCATTGCTATTTCATTTTTAAGAAAATAATTTCCAAAGCATAAAAGGTTAGGTTCACATAGCAAACTTACTCATATCTGTGTACAGTCCCCTGAAACCCATTGACATACCATGGATTTTGACATCAGCCTGCAAGGTGATTAAACAACAAACTTCAAAATTGTACCTCAGTGACTGTAACCTAACATGCGTATATTAAACAAGGAATACATTAATGCAGATGAAAGCATGAGGCTTTGGATAAAGTAAGCTTCTGTAACTCAACTGTATGCAACATTCTCCCTGGAACACTAATTGGAAAGTCCAGCTTTTTTTCTTTTTTTTTTTTTTTTTTTTTTT
>Ga0065711_1003651_pt1 | contig 36926 bp, 21 predicted proteins | sample Hoacrofraction12_FD_59098 | JGI IMG/M metagenome (GOLD analysis project Ga0065711, IMG submission 59098) | Hoatzin crop microbial communities from Cojedes, Venezuela - Epithelial fraction 12 v2 (version 2) | ecosystem: Host-associated > Birds > Digestive system > Esophagus > Crop | place... | reverse complement strand
GTTAAAAAAAAAAAAAAAAAGAGGGAACACAGAAAATCAAACAGGCAAATCATGCTCTGATTTGCAGATATACAACCCCAGCAGCGACACAACAGCTGCATAAATATTACCAAAACCATATCTGGCTCCTTCCCTCCCACATTAAACGGCACACAAAGCACCAGATGAAGCAATCATATATTTCCTGATGGAGTAAAATGTCCTGTATTTGAATGCAATTCAGAATGAAAGACCTTCTCACAGACAGGTCCTGTACCAGGGTCCTGCTCTGGGTCTGTGCTGGTATAACCCAATTGGTTTCAAGACTAACATTGAGTAGAACATCCATTGATCAGGCCCAATAAATGAAGCTCTACTTCAGGTGCAGTTTGCTTTTTTCCTCATTTTTAGGGAAACCACTAAACGGGCCCATGCGTTCAGCTTGCAGTCTCTTTTGGTGTCAGCAACAATCTGTTTGGTGATATTTTTCCAAGAGAAGTATTAAGATGCTCTGGGGTTTTGCAGAGGCCCCAGAGCCTTAACAGCTGAAGTCATAAATAGCTAGTCATACAGTATCACCGTTTCTTCCTGCGCTCTACAGTTCTTGCAGTACTCCCAACTTTTCCTTATGTCAGTGCCTACAAGTCAAAAGTTCAGAAATAATAAGAGTACTAAAATGTACCATCATTAGATTCATGTTTTGATAGAAAATTAATTTGGTGGTTTATTCATTCATTTGAAATAGTAACTACTGCCTTGGAAAGTATAAGGTGATTAATTTTTCAATATTTTCAGATGATATTAGTAATACACAAGTGTTTTGGCATGTCTAATAGTTTTACTCATAATCACAATTTTGCAGTTCAGAAGTTCTTTTCGCTACATAAGCCCTTACAAGCTAAAATAGTGAGAGCATTGATTAAAAAGCTGAGGAAGTATTTTAAGCGTTACAGTGCATCAATGAAGATCTTTTGTTAACACAGAGAGCAATGTGAATTATGCATCTGATTTTATTTCTTACTGTTAAACACAGCTCATTGGAGATGTATAACCAGCTCCTTTTAAGAATACAAAGCAAAAGCAATGTCATGTATTATGCTACAGCAGGTAATTCGGTGTCTGAGACAGGATTAGCCAACATATTTATCAAGCAGCCTCTAAGGAAAGCCGAGCTCAAGTCTGGGCTCATCAATAATACATAAATAAACTGAACAATTAGGTACAAAGTGGCTATCTTGTCAGACAACTTATTAACCGATAAATGATATACTCACAGCAGACAGTGAAAAAAGGAGAGATATGTAAAGATAGAAGACCTGAACACAGAGAGGAAGGTACTGTGCTCTTCAGTGTGCTTGTGGACATGGCGATTCTCTCCAACTCTTCAGCCTGAGCTGAGAGCTATGATGTTGAGACAAAGGCGGCTCAGCAACACTTCTCTACAAGGAATCACCTGGCTTTTTTCTGCTAGCAGAGCACAAATTTATGCCTTCGCTCTTTAGTCAGTGGTCTGAGGAAGAATGTATTCCACTTTTCCAGTACACAGCTACTACCAGCATCATCTTCAACTGTTTAATATGCAAGTTTTACACAAATGAACAGTCATCCCCAGTGTGTAATACCACCACTGGGCATTGCTCTAATGCAGCCTGACTACTGAGATGCACCAGTTCCTAGGAAAGGTGCATGAAAGCAGTCAGGCTTGCATCTGGCTTACACAGCAACAACATGTCTTAAAAGGCAATTCTTTATTAGTAAATGTCAAAATATAAAACATTTGTTCTTCTTTACTAACTATCAACACACTCAAATTTTATTTTCTTCTCTGTGCTGGCCTGCAATTTTCTGACAGAAAACAAGGAGACTAGAGGTAGGAAAGGCTGTTGCTATTTTTCCCTCAGCCAAGCAAAACAAAAAACATCTTCATGTCATTTGGATCAATAAATAAGCAAGCAAACCTAGTCCAAATAAAATCTTTTCATATGCACATATCTACCTCAGCTCAGAAATTACGAACATTTGAAGCACAGATTTCAGGATTTAACTCAGAATGAAAATACTGTTTACCTAATATGATGTCTTTCATGCCCAAGTACTCCAAAGTGCCTTGCAAATATTGACTAAATTCTGCCCTTAATCTGAGTTCAGCGCCCCTTGTCTCCAGAAGCCATTTTGAGGGGTATATGCAAAAGAAGACTTCAGTCCTTACACGCTTTGCTAATGGAATGCAAATTACCAGTGAAACACAGCCACCTCTGCAGTGAAAAGGGGACATTGCTCAGAAACACTTTCCAGTGCAGCATAAAATTCAGGACTTTGTAGATGTCCTTGCCAGATGGACAAGTCATGGGGATGAACTGAAGAGGCTTGCAGTGACTTCACTGCATGGTCATCATACCTCAGTCAAACAAGGTGGGCAATTTTAAGACCACTCACATTCATTTTACTCTAGTCTCTTTTAGTGAAGTCCTTCATTCTGCATCTGAGTACCTTGGAAAATGCGCTCTTATGCCTTGTCCTGCTGAAAGACTAGGGTGCCATCTAGACTAAAGCAGGAAGCAGACCTGGGCAGGAAAGACTGCGTCTTACCTGGGGAGCGAAGCATAAGACTGAACCAGAGGGAAGACAGGTGTCAAAGCTGAACTTTCAACTGTGGCAGCAGGTTTCCATGACAGGCCAGCTGAACTGTCTATGTGATGTGCATATTTTTTCCCACTGACTATAAAGGGACTCTAGGACAAATGAGTCAAACTTAAGATGTGTAAAAATTGTGAGATCAGTCCTAACCATTGCACACCATGAAGTGAACAGGATGGTGTCAACTGTGCTCTACCTCTCTTCAGGACCAGGTGGTCTCTCTGCTCTCCACCCCTGAGGAGGTGGAAAGGCACCACTGAGGCATCGCAAAGCTCCAGCAGAATCCCTGTTCTCTGCTTCTCCAGAAGATGAGTGGTAGGAATTATGAAGAAGCCCAAGGATGGCTTTGTCTGCTGTATTGGAGGATTCCCTTGCCTGAGGGATACAGTTTTGTGTATATGACTCTTTTCCCAACAGCAGGAAATAATAAGGCGTGGCTTGGATTGTGGGGTATGAATGCAGGCATCTTTATAGCACCATCCGCATAATCAGACTTGGTGAAAGCAGTCATGAAGGGTCTTCCCAGTGAAGAATTTCCACAGCTGCAGTCAAGCTAAGGACAGGCTGATGGCACTGCAGAATGAAATGTTTGCACCCCTGCTGACAAATTCAACCTATTATTTATTAGTGCAGACTGTTAGTGAAAGAAGAAACAATTTAGCACAATGCTTAAGAAGCAAAATAGACTTCTGAATTGCTATAGCATAATTTGCACCCAATTTATGAGTTTTTGCAGAGCCACGAGATGCCTTGATCTGTTTCATATAAACCTCGGTTGAAAATATGTTTCTTAGAGTGAAGTATGAGGTGATAAAAATCTGATTAAGGTGCGCTGGCAATTATATTTGGGCAACTTTGTGCTGTGCTTTTGAATTCCAGTATATATAATGTTTGGCCCTTTTTTAGTTGATAGTCTATCAGCTGAAGTCTCTACATATACAAACACTAATAAACTCACAGGCAATACAATAAAAGCAGTCTAAAACTACATGCTATAATCTTTTCTTTAAAAATAACTGTAGGAATTCATAATGTATAGTTTATAATTATGATATCCAAAGAATTTCTGTTCAGTGAAGCCAAAGGAAATTGCTTACTATTGAACTAAGAATGCGATAAAAAGAAAATTAGACACTGGCCCTGAAGCTCAGAAACAGAGTAAATCACATATTTCCTCAAGCAGAAAGGGTGTCTCATTTTTCAGGAGGAAAAAAAACTCTCACAATAATGTTAGAACACAGAAGTCCAACTACCTAATCAGAAGATACAGATTAAAAGTGAACAAAACCAGTTTCAAAACCTCCTAAGTTGTAAACAACTTTCCTTAGGGCCCTTGCATTGATAAGCCTAAAGTAATTGTGGGAATCACTTTCTAATTCTAAACTTGGGCCTCTCTTTTCTGCACAAAAATTCACCCCAGCCAGAGTACTGCTTTAATTAATGCAGTTGGCATAACACAAGACATGTTTCAAAGCTTCTTGTCATTATGTCCCTTCAAAACATAAGTGAAAGTTAACCTTCAAGGGGTTATAGAAAACAAATGTTCAGTGGAGGCAAAAAAATAAAAATCTCCAAGTATAACTATAGCTTTAATATCGGTATATGTGAAAATACTTCATCGTCTAACGAAGAATTAATCTATGAAAAGCTTCACTAAACATTCGCTTGTACTACTCACATTTACGAAAGCGATTTCTAGAGCCTTAAGTAGGGTTAATGCACTCTCAGGCTATAATCAATGAACACAGCGTGATTTACACAATCTATGTTCTTTGTCAAATTTAAGCAGTGTATCACTGCAGAAGATCTTTTCACTGACAGGAGCTTACTGTATGATGGAGATGCTGGTATCCTCATCACACTGGTTGTGCCTGGCATGCTGTGCTGTGCCTGTACAATGATAAAACGACAACTCGCAGGACAACCTCAGGCTATCCATCTCTGCTGCTCGAGCTAGTGGATGTGGCTTACTGAAGGTATGTAGAAATAGTTGTTTGCAGAAGTGAAATGAAAGTAAAGCAGAATTTGACAAGCATACATTACATCAGAATTATGTTACCCAAGTCCAAGGAAAAAAAAAAATCAGTCTCTCAGATCTTTACAATTAAATGACAATTACAGCTGATTGACTAATTCCTGCCTATTATCGCTCTGTACTTACAGATGAGGATTACTACAGTAAGCACAGTGTATGTACCTAATGACTGACAGAACTTCCTGATTTAAAAATACAATTTTAAAAAATCAGAGTATTTCACTGAGCTCATCCATTTCCCATCTCTACTAGGAAAAAGAAAAAATGAAAACCATCCCCACAGTTTATATTTCAGGATCACCTTCTGCAAGCACAAACCACTGCTTGCCCAAACTGCACATGTAAAACAGATGTACATTCACAGCCCTACTGGATTACCTGAAGTTAGTGCATTATTCACACTTCTATCTGTCTGTGGCAGCTCACATCCCGAGTCCTTAAAGCACAAGCAAAACCATGCAAACAGGGAAATCCTTGAAAAGTCATGTAAGGCCAAAGAAATTATTTTTCCCTGCTTCCCCAGAACACACGGAATTACTTACATAAGAAATTTATATGGTTGTGAAAACTTGTGCAAAGATGTGGAAAGATGCTCTTCATATAGAAGATTCACTTGGAAATTACATTATTCCATACTGAGCAGATAACAAACAACTATTGCTGACTTTGCAGTCAGTGAATTATAACAATCTAAGTGATTACAAAATTGTCAGCCTAACTGTAAGGGAGCACTGAATTCATACCTCACTGCTCTGCAGATAATCTGTTACCTCTTTAACCAAATCTAAAGGCTACCATGAAGGCTGCATGTGCCTTTTCAGTCATTTCACTCCCCATCAGACCCCCTGTGTTCTCCAGCAATATATTCTTACATTCTGTACTTGTTCCAGTATTCAGATAAAAACAGCAGTGAGTACACTTTAGGTAGAAGAAAGTTCAAAGCAGGAGATAGCTTAGAAATTGTTTACGAAAAAAGATAAAAAATGTCTTATCATTTTAAACAAAATGTTCTAAAGGATGTGATAAGGTCTGAGAAAGGAGATGAAATTTTGCCTGTTCTAATCTGGTTAACATTTTCTGAAGAAAGTGACAGGGAGTGCTCATGTTTGGAATCCGCACAACAGGAATTATGACATCTGCTACAGCATTTATCCTTGTGCAAACCATTACACAAGGGAAGTAAAAGAGTAAGGCATCATTGCGTGGTTTTATGGTGGGGACTAAGAATTATTTTGCTTGACCTATCGAAGCCATTGTTTTTAATCAATTAATCCTTGACTGGTCTTAATGCTTCATTCCTCAGTGGAGGGAGGGCAACTTTTTGCACTTCCTTGGAAAACTAATTTCCACAAGAACGCATGCAGAAAAAGAGTTAAAACTGAAATACATTGAATTGTATTTGGCTCTTCAAGTCTTCACATAGCACTGAAAACTGACTAGTACGATATGGCTAAAGTGTCTCCCTAAGTTCTCTAGCAGGAGGAGAAAAAAACCCAAACAAATCTCATGGGTAGGGGGAAGGTTAATAATTAAGGGTAACAATAAAGCAAATGTTAATATGATTTAATGGGTTCGGAAGTTCAAAAAGAAAAAATGTAAGAAAAGGGAGAAATGACATGCAAATTGATCTTTCACATACCGTACTTCTCATGTAAATCTCTGCCATACAGTCATTAAGATTTTACAGTTAGAAAAAGATACATACTGGAGGTATACATTTCAGCGGCTGTAGTATCTGCTGCATTTCTCCTTCTGTGCATCACTGCATAAGCTGAGTTGGTGTGTGTACAAATACGCAAATTACAGGAAATATTTTTCACATTGTACTAATAAATTCCATTGATTTTTCAGGAAATACAACAATATGACACATTTTGGAAGGACTACATTTGGTTCCATTTGAAAATAAAGCCCTATCCGTCAAAATAAAATAACATGAAATTTATGAAGGTTATATCATATTTATGCACTTACTAAATATAAAAACCAACATATGGTGCAATATTACCATATGTTTGATTTTGTAAGAGCAGATTTCTAATGTGGTAGTAGAGTTCCCCACAACAACAGATCATTAGCTTTGAATTTCCTTTAAAACTCCTTTTGAAGAAAAACAGCCAAAAAGTATCCAAGACACCTGATCTGCGTGTCATATCTACAATAGATAACAAAATATAGAATGGACACTACAATGTGTATTTGCACAACAGATACATAATATGTACTTATTACAACTTAATAATATCTCTTATTGCTCACAATACAGCACAAGAGAGTACATGAGGATGTTCTGATCTACTAGGTGTGTGAATTGAAAAATACATCAAAAGAGCCAAAGTTCAGAAATGAAACAAGAACTATAAAAAGCCTCTTTCAGAATAAAATCATGAGGAAATATTCTTTTTTGTTGCTGTTGTTCACTGAGAGATTATATGAAAGCCATAGTTTGATCTGGTCAATTTTGGTTTGGACCCCTGCCATGGACCACCTCTAATGTAGTTTAGATATTCTGCAATAAATGTAAGTGCACTTTAAAAGTAAATTACAAGCTGTCAAATACATTACAGAAAAACTGTTTGTATATATCAGAATTTTAAATATTTCAGTAGAAGCACTGGCGATCTGTTGAGTTACACTGCCATACACCTGGTTCTGGTCACTTTAAAAAGCAACTCAGCTCCTTCCTAAAAAGATAAATATTGCCACCAGACAGCCAATGAAAAATCTGGAAATTGCATTCTTGGTCCTGTTTTTGATTTCCCTGTGTGGACTTACTTTAAATATTTCTTTATGCCAATGTCAGCAAAATAATATAAAGATACAACATAAATCCCTATTTTAAGTGTTTTGTGGAAGAGTTATTTTTAAATGCCTTTTGAAAGCTCTTTGATCTCTGGTGCCAAGCTGTCAGAAAAAGAAGCCAAATAAATGCAAAACCACCCTATTACTACTTTTACTTTGATGTTAGCGGTGTCTACAATGGGTGTATGTATCTTTCCTGTTAATATTTAGAAATATCTGTAAAGTATTACAGGTGACTGCATTACAACTAATGTTTGAGAATTCAGGTTGGTTAATTAAAGCTGGACAAACTCATGTTTAAGTGGTAAACCAAAACAACATTTAATGAGAGATGGAACATGTAATCTAACAGACACTACAGTAAAACTACAACAGATATAAAAAGAAAAGCACTATCACCTACATCAGGAGCAAGTCGCTCAAAAGGTGAAACTCGAGCCTTTTCTCTTCTAGGTGTCTTCCCTCTGACGTACAGAGAGGGCAAACAAGCAATGCAGTCACTCGAGCAAGGACCATGCATGAGTGTAGCACAGCCAGAGACTGCAAAAGTAACTGACCATTCCATACAAATACCGTGAGTATATTTGGAAACAAAAAAGAAGAGGCCTCTGTCCCCGCACATATGTCCTCACATAAGACTTAGATTTAGGCCAGCTTCACTTTGCATTTGTAAGACTAGCGTTCTCTAAATTAAACACAGCCAGCTAGAGTATAGTCTCCAAGAAAAGGAACATTTAAGTCACAGCAAAGATTGGAAAGACTTGACAATTCCTGTAAAAAGGAATAATAACGGCTCCTGCAAAGCAGCTGGCATCATGTCCTTCAATAGCTGATTCCAAAATGGCCCCTTAGCCTTTCTGCTTAACTTCACTTACCAATAATTTATTCTACAGATCATAGCTAGAAGTGCTGCTTTACCTCTTGCGTTTGAAGATGTACCTTTGGCTGAAATGGAAGAACAGTCACCTCCAACTTTGTCAAGCATAACTGTGTTGGCATAATTGCAGTCAAGGCCCCTTAGATCTGGGTCACCCAATCTACAAAAACATATTAACTTTTTTTAGCAAGAAGTGTTCAAATCTGCTGCCAAATGCTACTAGGGTCCTCTTAGATCATGAATCTGTTCAATGCTACAGCAATGAGAAGAAAATATCTCCGCATCTTGTGCATATGCTAAATGATTGGAAAGACTCCCATAATTACTTCTATGGACTTCAGATAAGGCCTCGAATGGAAAAGAGATTAAATAGATTTGCAGAGGAAGAAAATTAAACTAACACTCATGAAGAATGGGCTGTGTACAAACAATTTGTTCAGATGAAAAGGACAGCATAAGAAAGTAAACTCCAGCAACTAGGTGAGAATTTATGGTTAAGCAGTGGAGAGCGGGGGAAATAAGTTAAATTCACTACGAAATTATACTGACAAGTATACAAAGGGAAAATACTTGTGATGTAACTGCTAACTCATAAGAAGTAAGAAATCAAGATCGATTTACTCCTCCAATGAGTTCAGTTTATAGCAATTGGCTTCAAATCACAGATATCAACATTGTCAAGTTCAGGCAGGATCATGCATTTTACCATCATCCACTTCAGTCACAGATTTGTACAATTAACTCTCTCAAAAGCTTACAGATGTCCTTAAGCAGGCAACTGGCCATAAATCAAAAACCCCTTAGCTTTTAAGAATACAGTCTGCAAAGAGCTAATAAATATATGCTCTCTGGTGTGCATATATTTACATATCCACTAGAAAAGCTAGTTGTACACACTTGTCTGTTCTCACTCCCATGTCAAATTTACTCAATTTCCCAATCAAAACCAACTATTTTGAGCCTATAGGGTTAACAGAGTCCATGAAAATAAAACTGTCTTTTGTCTTCCTGCATCACCACCAATGACAATCATTCCATACAATTTTTTCATAAGAGAAATAACGATGTTCATAACAGAATGCAAAATAAAAAGAGCAAGAAAGTGTAGAGCTGAAAGTTTGCGCCATTTCCAAGCTTTCTTATGTCTGCCACAACAATGGGTAATATTAAATACTATTTTGCAGTAATGCCAATAGACCTACAGTATTCAACTTAACATCACTGCAACTCCTCTTCAACTCCAGCTGGAGTAACAGGAGCTTTGCTTCCCATCCCAGCACCTCCTTTTACAATGCACTCACAAGAATGGCAACCACAGTAGGCATACGATGGACTATTTAGTAGTTCAGACCTCGCTTGCTGCCTCAAAAAGGCCATTCTCCACCTCCAAGACAGATATGGAGGGTCAGGTTCTCTTTTGCATAACAATTTTGAGGTAAACTGCATAACTGTAACGTTCATTTCATATAATGCTTTAGCAAAAGCACCCTTACTAATCAGTTATGAAGAAAATAATTTGAAGAATGAACGCTAAAATGAAACACTTTTTTAAAAAGCCATATTTAAAAACCTCACTTATATGGTGTTAAGTTATTAAATAAATTATTGATCCAGGCATAAGTTTTAGTTAAAGAATATCCAGAGCAATTATTTATTCAGCCTTTTACTCATGTCATATAGTGAATAAGGCTGCAACAGCTTCCTTTACAAATGATCACTTAAAAAAATGTTCCAGGAATCTCTGGATTTCTAGCTGTCACTCACTTCTTCAGTTGGAAAATCTACTGACTTGTCTACTCGACTGAAGTAAGACATCTGTAAGACACATAAATCCACTGTATTTTCTTGTCACTAGTCTCAGGAATGTCCACACTGGCTCTTGGAAATTCTCATGACTATAATTCCAACTATTGAGGCTAACTTAAAATTCCTGAAGCCTTGGAAACACAAAATGTGGGTGGCAAGCTTCCAGAACTTGTTCAGACTTGTCTTGGTTAGCATCACAGACACATTCGGGTTGGAAGGGACCCAAATAAGGCATCTGTCCAACCTCCTGCCCAGTGTAGGGTCAACACTGTACTCAGATCAAGTTGCTCAGCAGTTTGATCAGTTCAGTTTTGAAATCTTCCAAGGATGGAGATTCCACAGTATCTCCAGGTAACTCGTTGCATGTGTTAATCATCCCCACAGAGAAATTTCTTTTCTGTCTATCCACTGCTCTCCTCTCATCCAGAGATTCAGTCATTTTACCACAGATGGCAAACCCTTGGGAGATCCATGCTGCTATTCCCAGGCACTTGCTTCTCTTTCTTGTGTGCAGAAACACCTTCCGAGAGGACACACTCCATAATTGTCTCAGGAAGCAAAATGACTTTAACGAGCCTGTAGTCCCTTGGATGGTCCTTCTCACCCTTTCTGAAGATGGGTGCAACATTGCCTGTCTCCAGTCATTTGGAATCTCTCACCATCTCCACAACCCTGCAACGACCATGGAGAGTGGCCTCACAATGATACCAGCCAGCTGTCTTTGTGTCCTGGACGTTTCTTATCCAATCCCATGGACTAGTATGGGTCAAAACTTCTCATGAGATCCCTGACTTGACCCTCTTCCGCTGATGGTAAATCCTTTCTTCCTTGAATCCTGTCTAGGCTCAAAGGCCCAGGAGATTCTGTCAGTGAAGACTGAGGCAAAGGTAGGATTTCTCTCAGGCTTATCTACACACATTTTCACTAAATCACGATTTAGCAACAACCCCACCTTTTCCTTGTTTATTTTTTTATCACTCTTATAATGATAGAAGCTCTTCTTGCTGTTACTCCTTGCCACTTTAAACTCTAGGTAAGCTTAGGTTTTCTCAACACCTCACACTTAACACCTCTCTTGAGATTGTGCAGCATAGGCTACTGAAGGTATCCCAGATGATAGAGATATTCTAGGAAACATTAATAATCAATAAAATATTTATTTGGAAAGTCAATGACTAGAGCTTAGGCAATTCCAGAAGGCTTATCATAAAACTCCTGAATCAAAATTTTTATTGCTCTCTGCTTTTCCCTTAAAAAACTCTAATGCTTTAACACAAACAAGCTGCAACAATTGAAATACATGATGGCCTGGAAGAATTATTCTTCAACAAGAACACCTGTTCTCCAACAAATCTTTCTGGTGACTGCAACACTGCAAGTCCTACAGTTGATTAGTACTTTTCCATATAGTTGTGGCATATAAGAGCACAGAGTCAAGACTTGGTGTTACAAAGTAAGGCGGTCTGCAGCAATTCCAGCAAAACCATCAGGAATTCCTCCCAAACCTTATGAGCCCAAAGAAAGGAGTTGTACGTCAAATATGCCATTCCTCTTAGCTCCTGCTTCATCTTCATTGCTCTTCTCCACATGCTGGCACTGGATTTTACTTTGGTGTTTAACTCTGATGAGAAGTGTATTTTTGTAGCAATTTCTCAGCATAAAGGTACTGCGAAGCACACAAACAGATTACTTTTGGATGAAACAAAACTGCCAGATGTACCGCAACTGCTAATGAGTGTTAAGTCCCTGGGACCAGCTGAATTTCAGCTGATATAAAGTCACACAACTTCAAAAAACAAACACACCAACAAAATGCAGCAAGCCCATGCCTGGTCCTCGGCACCATCTGTTTCACTCCACAGACCTGTTCAACCGATGCTGCAGTTTTTGTTAGCATAGCTCTAGTAGCTTAGTCTACTGCTCTAGACTAAAAGCAGTAAAATTAAGGCCCCCTCTTTCCGCCCACTCTGGGTGGCTCTGCAGTGCTGTATCTACCTGGACTTTAGTAATACCTTTGACACTGTTCCCCACAACATCCTCCTGAGGAAGCTAGCTGCCCATGGTTTGGATGGGTGCACGCTTCGCTGGATTAAGAACTGGCTGAATGGCCAAGCGCAGAGAGTGGTGGTGAGTGGAGTTAAATTCAGCTGGTGGCTGGAACACCACAAGTGGTGTTCCCAGGGCTCAGATTTGGGTCAGGTCTTGTTTAACATCTTTATTAATGATCTGGATGAGGGGAATGAGTGCTCCCTTAGCAAGTTTGCATAGGACACCAAGTTGGGTGGGAGTGTCAATCTGCGTGAGGGTAGGAAGGCTCTGCAGAGGGATCTGCACAGGCTGGATCGATGGGCCAAGGCCAACTGTATGAGGTTCAACAAGGTCAAATACTGGGTCCTGCACTTCAGTCACAACAACCCCATGCAACACTACAGGCTTGGGGAACAGTGGCTGGAAAGCTGCCTGGCAGAAAAGGACCTGGGCCAGCTGAACATGAGCCAGCAGTGTGCCCAGGTGGCCAAGAAGGCCAGCGGCATCCTGGCTTGTATTAACAATAGCGTGGCCAGCAGGAGTAGGGAGGTGATCATGCCCCTGTACTCGGCACTGGTGAGGCCGCACCTCGAGTACTGTGTTCAGTTTTGGGCCCCTCACTACAAGGTGGACATTGAGGTGCTGGAGCGTGTCCAGAAAAGGGCAATGAAGCTGGTGAGGGGTCTAGAGAACAAGTCTTATGAGCAGAGGCTGAGGAGACTGGGATTGTTTAGTCTGCAGAAGAGGAGGCTGAGTTGAGAGGAGACCTTACCGTTCTCTACAAGTACCTGAAAGGAGGTTGTAGTGAGGTGGGTGTTGGTCTCTTCTCCCAAGTAACTAGTGATAAGGTGAGAAGAAATGGCCTCAAGCTGTGTCATGGGAGGTTTAGATTGGATATTAGGAAAAATTTCTCTACTGAAAGAGTGGTCAGGCATTGGAACAGGCTGCCCAGCGAAGCAGTGGTGTCACCATCCCTGGAAGTGTTCAAAAAATGCATAGATGTGGCACTTCGGGACATGTTTTAGTAGGCATGGTGGTGTTGGGTTGACAGTTGGACTTGATGATCTTAGAGATCTTCTCCAACCTTAATCATTCTATGATTCTATGATAGGCTACCACAGAAATATGAATTTTCCCTTATACCATCTCACTGCTCAAGATTACACCCAGGAAATATATGTCATAATTTAACTATGCAGATGTTTTAATGTCAAGTTTTTGAAGTAGGTTTTCTGATGTCTAAAAACCTAAACCTGATTTCTACTTGATATTCTCTGCTAAACTGCAGTATGGGCAATGAAAATGGACAGTTTCATTGTTCAGAAACACAATCCTGCTAGGGATGAAAATATTTAATTATTTACAAATATTAAGTAATTTTTCTGTTTGAATCATGAAAATACATGTTAAATTTTAGAAATAGCAACATGACAGTGGGTGTCTCCTGTATAAATAAAACATGCTGAAAAATAGAATAGTATGCATAGATTTAACAAAATACAGAACCCTGTAAATCAGCTTATTTCACATCCACAGGATTTCATGAATTTGATATGTTGAGACTCAATAATACAAAATAACTCTTGGATTTTACACTATACATTCAATCTCAAATAACAAAGTTTTAAACTTTTCACATAATTATGCCAATGAAAATACGGGAAGTGTTTGCCTCTATAACAAAAAATTCTTATGAACATACTCTTGACAAATTTTATGGATTTCTAAATTTGCATTAACTACTCTAGTATTTTCAGTTCTTTATTTTGTACAGAAAAATTGTATTTAAGCAATCTGAAAAATATGCAATTCATTTCTTCATCACTTTTACTATAGTTTTAATTTAAACTGAAATTAACTGATCATGTGCTACAAAATAATTAGGGTTTGGTTTTGCAGTTCTATTTTTCTGAAAGAATGCAAAATATACTTTTTATTTAATTAGTCTATGGAATGACAAGAATATACAAGTACAGTGTTGAAAAGACAGTATTTTCTTTCCACGAAAAAACTCCACTGAAAGTGGAAACTGGACCCAAAACAACATGGACCCTGAGGACTAAATTACAGTTTGGCTAAATTCAACATGCTCCTTCAATCAACACATTTACAGCAATATCTTTGTACTTCTGCCAGTGCCACACATTTGCTTTCTAGTTAGAGTTACATAGAATGAGCTATGCACTTCCCCAGTTTAACACACATGCTTGCTGCTACAGCTACGCTGAATGAGACCCGTGTAATGGTTTGATCCTCATTTCTAAACAGCCTGTGCAAATGCTGGGAATGAATTGATTGGTTTAGTCTCACCACAAGGCAGAGCATCCAAAGCTGTCAGGAGACAAAATACGTATTTGTTGGTGACATTATTCAGCATGCTACAGAAAGAGAATCACTGGTAGCTGTTTTAAAAGCTGGTATCACAATATTTGTTTAAATTATATGAGCATAATGTCACTGACAAGCCTAGAGAAGTAAATCAAGGGTGTTGCAAAGGCTAGCCATGATGATCCCCTTGTGTGAATTCTGTAGTCTTGTTCTGGATACATGGGGGGCACATTCTGGCAGACCCAGAGATGGGATTCAACTCTTATAAACACCTGTTTTCAAATATTTTTGTTGTGTTCATTGAACAGCTCATCACTGTGCAATGCAGAAGTCCATCAGAAAAATACTACTCAGTTACTCAGCTATGACAAATTAATGAACAAAACCAGGGCAAAGAAGAGGAAAGGATTTATAACCACCTTCAAGCCCTAGCAGTAAACAAGCCTTGTCTGAATCCAGAACCACAGTTTTCTTCACCATAGTAGAAACTTTACTGAGTGAATTTTAACTTGCAAAAAAGTAATTGTTCTTATTTTGTGTGCAGGTCAACCTATAGAGGGAGATGAAATATACATTTTAATACTTTATATGACTATCTGCCAAATGATGAAGACTAGAATTTGTGGAGAGTGATGAGCCTGAAATAAATGTAGCGTGACCACATTAACGCTAGCTTTGCAAGCACTCTGTGCCTAAGTGGCTGACAACTGAGTTGTAGTCCCAGCTCTGCCAAAAATCAGATTCCACAAATACTGAGTTATCGCATACATTAATCTGGTGAGATTACACTTTTCTGTTTTCTACAGTAATAATAAACACCAAGAGTCACTGGAAGGTCTCCTCTCTCCTGCGAGAGGGAGGGAGAGCATGCCAACTTTGAATGTGGAGCTTTAGCTCTGGCATAGGCTAGTAGGTGCCTCAGCGGTGCCCTTTCCAATTTCCAGTGCCAGTTCAACTGGCATGTGGAACAGCTTCCTGAGGATGGAGCATGCTCAGTGAAAAAGGAATACTCAGAATCAGAGTTAATCCTGAACCCCCCCCCCCAGTCTCAAACATCCTCTATTGAACAACACTAAACAATGATTTTCAAGTATTCACAGAATCACAGAATCACAGAATAGTAGGGGTTGGAAGGGACCTCTGTGGGTCGTCTACTCCAACCCCCCTGCTGAAGCAGGGTCACCTAGAGCAGGCTGCACAGGACCTTGTCCAGGCGGGTCTTGAATATCTCCAGAGAAGGAGACTGCACAACCTCCCTGGGCAGCCTGTTCCAGTGCTCCATCACCCTCAGAGGGAAGAAGTTCTTCCTCATGTTCAGACGGAACTTCCTGTGCCTCACTTTGTGCCCATTGCCCCTTGTCCTGTCGCTGGGCACCACTGAAAAGAGTTTGACCCCCAAATTTTGCATTCTAATACATAAATCTGAATGGTTTTACTGGGGATTCTGTGAAGCTAGAGGAGATCTTTTCATAGAAATTCTTAAGAAAAAGAAATCATTGTCCAAGCTACCTCTTTTTTATAATCTCTCCCTTTAGAAAACTTCAACCACTAGCAAAAAAAAAAAGAGGTATTCCTAATGGACATGCTGTTTCACAACTGCTATCTGGCAACTGACTTTCTTAGCTGAAAGACATCTCCCAGTATGAACCAAGGTTGGTGACAACAGAAAGTGTATGATGATAACTTTGGACTTCAGAGATCTGAGATTAATGTGCAAATGCAAACAAAGATGCAAAGCACATTAATTTTAACTTCCAATTATACCTAGAGCACCATGTTTGGGTTTCCAGGCATTCAGCTTTTTTGCAGACATTTTTAATTAAAAAGGGCAAGCTTTTGTTGAAGAAAATTATGGAGATCCACAGTTAGTTATGTCTAGAAACGTTAATATAAAAATCAGGGAAAAGCATCTGTGTTATGGCACTGAACTTGGGAGACATGGACGTAGAATCAGAAGGGCCGTTCTTCAGCCAGGTCTTATTTCAGGCCTTGCTACTGTGCAAGCTCAGCTTAGCCAGGATCAAGCCCCAGCTAATGACAGACACCTTAGGCAGACTGGGGAATGCCTAGCATAGTGCAGGAAACATTTATATGTTCTGCTTGTAGGGATTTGACACTTTCTGTGTAAAGCTGCATCACATTTTTGCCCATCTGTCATGAGCATCATGAAGGCTGCAAGTTCCTCAGGGCAGGAACCTGTTAAACACTTAGCACAACACAGGAGCTCCGTGGTAATAATTACCACTGCTATTAAATGCACTGTGGCATAGCTGTTCCAGTATCCTTACTGCAACTCGTATTTCTGTAAGGCTGTCAGTATAATAATGTTATACTGAATTGCAATAGAGAGGTTTGGGGAAATCTGAGGAAACGCTTTATTGGTTTCTCTGGTCTCCTGCAGTGCTAGGCAGCACTTTTGACACCAATAATCCACGAGCACACTGCTGCCAAGAAGGAGAAAAAGTGTTCATGCAATTAACATGTGACATCATATTGTAATCACCCGTCAGGGCAACTCTTAGCTTCTGTGTGTATTATGAAAATGACTGAAAAGCAAACACATTTGCTCCCCAAATTAAAAGCACCAGATCTTTCCTTGTGCAATTTAACCACCTTCAGTTCAAACTGAAATCACAATTCCATGCTCCATTTCTCCCTTGTGGAAGACAACTCTTTGATGAACTAACATAGGTAAAAGTCACCAGCTGAGATCTAGACATGAAATCTCTCCTTTATACTCAGATTTTTACTCTGTGTATACAAAGTGGAGAAGCATACTGTCTTTTCCAGAAGCATCCCTGGGCTCCCTCCACAGCCTGCAAACCCACACATGGCTGCGGAGCGGACTGGCTGAGCAGACGGAGTCAAACCCAAAGGTCAGGGCCCGTAACAGCCCTACACACATGCATGAAGAAAGAAAAGGTCCCTACTTACACTCACTGTGAAGACACTGCTCTGATGGAAGTATTTAAGGTGTAAAAGAAGGAAAAGGAATCCCGCTGCAGAAACTCAAAGATCTTTCTGAACCTCAGGCTCTGTTACCCTCCAAGTTAGGTTCTTCTAGGTGGAACTTGTGGAATCAGGAAAATGTAAAAAAGTCCTTTGTTTTAAGGAGATTTTCCAGTCAAAACTTTGAGGTGTGTCCCAGCACCTGCACAGATCAAATCTGGCTCATCGTTTTCAATACAGAAGTATTAATAAAAATCAAAAAAGCAATTTTCTGTCCTTTATTTATACACGGATTCCTACTTATACTGTTGGACTTTCCACATATAGAATTAAAAATGTTAAATTAAACTAGTACTTTCTCATATGCTTTTGTGAGTGCATGACTACATAAATAAACCCTTCCACACACACAGAATATTGCACATATGCAAACTAAAGTCTTATGTGGCTTTTTTTTTAAGAATAAAATAAAACTTCCAGTTTTTCAGATACTAAATGATTGATACATTTTCCATTTAAATGCAAATTTTACTTTTTGTTTTAATGGGATGACAAGTACTTTTTCTCAAAATTTTCAGACAGTATCATTCTGAAATATGGGAGAAGGTTGGAGGATTAGATCTGTCTAGATTTGTTTGGTATAATTCTTAGTAAGATAAGCTTGATGCATTTTCTTATACCAATTCATCCAAGTTTTTTGATCATTCATTTCTGAAAGGAAAATGAAGGTTGCTGTACACCTTCCAAATTAAACAGGTTAAGTAAAAGAGAAGACAGTTTACCCATAGCTTTTTGTGCTTATGGGGTGAGAAGCGAAGTGGATTTTGCAAAATAACAATATCCTGGTAGTGTAAAATACGGGCCAAAAAAAATGAGAGTTCAAGAGTAGCATTATAATGACCAAAATTCACTATGTGTTTTTTATTATGTCGGAAAAAACTGTTTTAAGAAATGGAAATCACTACATTCTATTGATTCATGCACAGAATCTTCAGACATAAGTCATCAGTGTTGACACTTTCAAATACATAAAACGTGACATCTGCTCCTACAAACGCACTACGCAGGCTGTAAATCATCAAAGAGAAAAACAGTTCAATGTCATTTCAGCCACTGTAAGCTATGGTTTACAACTGAGAGATAAAAATAGTCATACTGTCTCTATGACATCTAAACCACTTTTCTATTGCAGTATTCTATGTTCTAATTTATCTTTGTGGTTGAACAACACACAATCAATTGTAAGCAACTAGTGTAGTTTGATTCCAGTCAACAGCAGTTTTCTCCAGCTTTATCTTTTTTCCCCCTCACTGCACTGACTTTAAGCGCTTTCCCAAACCCACCCTTTCCCATGCAGTGTTTTGTGGAGACTCTGAGGATTAAATTTGTCATTTTAAATTTTGAAAATACAAGAAAAAGACATAACATATTTAACGGTTTCCAAATACTTGCAAAATCCTTTTTGAGTATCACCATATCTGCATTCACACTAATGAAGAATGTATATATGCATTTCTCAACACTGATATCAGGGATCACTGTACTAGGTATTTATTCCACGCATCATTCCGCACCAAAGAACAGTATCAAGTATCTTGATCCTTCCTTGAAAGAAATGTAAAATTGCCTCCTATAGCTACTTTGTCAAGTCAATTAGTATTCAAACCAGTATTCAATTTGCATAAAGTACTAAAACAGTTTTTCAAATCTTCAGTGATTTACTTCATTTAATTATGAAGTGAGAACATGACTATCACAAGTGGCATATTTTGTTATTATTAGCACCTAAGAGATCACAACATGCATTAGGATTTCGGTATTTTTCGTACATGATAAAGCCCAAGGAAGTGAATTACCTCAACCACTTAGTATTAGCTTTTGCAGTAGAAATAAAATATTTATATGGCTAATGAAAATGAAAGGAATAGACACATCACCATGACAAGTGACGTAATGATCTTGCAATATACTACACATGGGTGACTGCTAGCAAGCAGAAAGCGACAACAGAGCAACACATTAAAGAGCCAAAGCCCAGGCTGAGTAGGAAATAGTTTTTCCCATTTCGAGGATGCATAATCTTCTGAAGATACAAGAAGACAAAATCACATTCCCTTCAATTTTGTATTACTTTGCTGAGAGGGTTGTATGAAGTTGTCTGAGCTTGCCTCCTTTGCTGGGAAGGCCTTGAGCCTTGCACTTGGAAGACCAGTGCCCAACATCTCACCATTAGACTACTAGACAGCCTGGAATTGATTTCACAAGCAGGCACTCACCAAAAGCATCAAAGAAGCCTTCTCACACAGATTTTCACTCAAACAATGACACCAATGAAAAAAAAAATTTACTAGTGAATTAGTTAACAGTTTTCCAATGACAACCAGTTCTTCAAACAGCCTAAATACATTGGTCCCACTGTGAGTATAGTATGAATGTTATGAGAGGTTTTGCCATCGTCCCTTCCCCTGTCATTGACTGTTCCTTGAATTTTACTTTCTTAAGCCGTTTTCTAAATGTTAACATCACCTCTCACTTATTCACCAGACAGGTGTCCAGACCTTCTAACGGGGTGGGCAAGTCAGCCCCAAGCTGCAAATTGAATAGTTCCATGTCAGATACGTATGTCTGTGAACTTGCAGAAACACAGCCCTCAACAGTTCACCCCAGCAGTGCTCCAGGAAATGGGCCCAAAAGCCAGCACAGCGTGAGCAGCACTGCCTACCCCGATATGCTGTCAGCAACACCCCGTTTTGTTTGCTCTACCTGTAACTGACCCCAGGGACACTCACTGTGTCTTGTGGCCAAATGTGCTCTCTATCCTTCAAACCATATACTGGCGGCCCTAGGGCATATTCTGCTGCATTATCGATATCTGATAGCAAACTCTTATGCACTATAGCACAATATTGCCAGCACGCGCTACCATGTACTCTGCCGCACGATTTTGCCTCCCTACCCATGTAACTTCTACAGCCTTTGCATAATACAGCCATTGAACTTTGGTTTTATAAATCCCAGCTCTTGGATATATACTTCAGGGATTCTGCTGCAGCGGTGTCCAGAACTTGTCCCTTTTAGTATGTCTTTCTTACTAAATACTTGCTTGTACATTCCCAAAATACAGTGTGCTGTCAGCCAAGAAGCCTAGAAAGTGAAATCACATTTCAGACATTTGCACCAGAGGTTCTTTCCAACTCTCTAACATAGTCATATGGTGTAGCTCATAGCAAGATTAGAAAGGCAACATTTTTTCACACATTTCCACGTAAAATCTTGTCATGTGCATGCGCACATACACATACACAACCATAAAGGAAATGAAGGCGTGTGTGTATGCGCACGCATGCACATAAAAGGAGATAAGCAGATCTTATCTCTCTCAACTGAAGTATCTCTCTTCTTTCCAACTGCTCCTCTTCTGAATGCTTCTTGAGGCCATGCAAGTTCTCACTGAAACTCAGTAAAAACGGGGACATTGAACACCTTCAAAATATCTGATGCACAGGCACACATATAACTACACAAAAGAGAAAGCAGCATTTATTTTATGATCATATAACAGGATAGGTCTGTACCTGAAAATATTTATCAACCTGATGAATAGTTTGCTTTATTGACAGCTAATCTAATTACATAATTCATTCCAGTAACACATATTACCCCTCGATATACACCTTGCCTCTCTACCTATCTGCTAAGAATAAAGAGATGTCTTATATACTGTAATTGGATATTTAAAAACATTCAAATACTAACTTTAACATTATCAGAACTAGTAGGAGTACTGTAAAACTTCTATTATTTTCATTGGAAAAATTTACCTTATATCTGGATGTTTGTTTCTGTATTTGCCTAGATGGCACATATGCAGATTAATCACCCTCTTTCAGGAGGGACAGTACCAACGGCATCCCCAAAGTAAAATACTAGAGTTTTTTTCCACTTTATAGTTCAAGAAAGTTTTCCTAGATGGATGGATTTCAGAAGGTTTTATAGGTCTTTTCCAACAATTTCCATAAATATCCAGAATTCCACGAAATTTAGATGCTTCAAACTGTAACAGGCTGGTATATACGTTTGATGGGAGCTGAATGAATTTAGAAACACCAATCTTTGAGACACCCCAGTGATTCTGGAAATCTCCATCTAACACTGGACCTGTGAAAATGCAACACTATCAAAGAACTCACCTACTTAGGCTACAAAAATAAATCCTGGAATGTCACTGGCTCCCATAGTTCCTTCCTAATATGCAATTTTCTCTGAATTCACAGAGTGAGGCAAAAGTACTTTGCATTACTGAGTCCCTCATTGCTTGCAAACTCAGTTCCACAGCAAATCCTCCTGTCCATAAAGTGGAAGGGCAATTCTTCCACACATTGTTCCATTCGCAGTTCGTTTTGAACAAAATCTTATTTGGGGGAAATGACACAGCTGTGTCAGAGAAAAACTGAATGAACAGACTCCCTCCTTTTTCTCCTGCATGAACTCTGGAGCCTAATTGTTCAGGAAAATCTCCCCACTGCCTTCATTAGGAGAACCTGATACCTTGTGACAAAAGGCCAACAGCAACACTGGGCAGCCTTCCTCTATCCCTAAAAACTAACTGATGTAAGGAATCCTGTTGTGGCCAATGCGCATACTTGCACAAGTAACTTATTCAGTGACAAAATAAAGGATGAACAGTGAGCCAATGTGTACAGGTGATGGGAAATTGAGGATAAAAAGCAAAAGATATCAAATGTAATTTATCTAGCATTACAGCTTATCTTTATTATTTCCATTTTGTTGCTGCATTGGTAGAACTATCATCTAACTGGAAAAACAAATTACTATGTGACAAATCTATTAGTGTATAACAGGAGATGTTTCTCACAAGTACTTAGAGAAATATAAAGTCCTCATGCTGTACAGTGAACTCCCACTGACATAAATGAAAGCTTCACAAAGAGTAAATACAGAATACGTTCCTCAGTTTTCATGCAAAAATCTGCAGCAGAGGAAATATTTTACCTGACATAGAAAATATTAGCTGACTGGGAGCACCTGGGGAACAGACAACTCACATCTGAAATGCAAGAGCTGGTATGCAACATAATGCCTGTTATTTGCCAGCTCACAGTACAAGCACTAACATAGAAACTATTTAAACTAAGAAGAATTATTAATGGATTAATTGTAATCCAAAAATGAATTTCAGTGACTTCAATGTTTCTTCTACATTTTTTCACCCCCTGATCTGGATGATGAAGAATACTGCCAGTATTGATTATTTTTTCACCTTAAAAATCCTTGGGCAGATGATTTAGAATGTGTTTTTTTGACTGAAACAGATAAGCTGAAGGAGGCTCGGATTTCATGTTTATGTAGCAGTAGTTGTGTACTTTCCAGAAAAAAACAACTTCCTTCAGAACGTATCTCAAATGATATCTCAAACAAAGAAAAAAAAAAACTTTGAAAATAGTCCTATGTCTAACAAGTTTATGCACTGAACACTTATTTAATTTTCCATCTGTCAAAACCATGTGGAAAAATGAAAAAAGGAAAAAGTTATATTGTTAGACAGTAAGGATGAGTAACAGTAAGAAAACTGATTCTTTGTTCTTTATATCGCTGCAACAGGTTCACAAATCTGTATATACAGGCAGCAATACGAAAGGATGGTTTCCAGTGAAAGACTCATGAAAGAACCTCAACTATTTGTCTTTAGCAATTTCTACCCCTTTTTTCTCCAAAAAAATCTTGGCATCATCTCACCGCATTTCCTCATGTAATCACATATGGCCATGCAAGCAGAATACTTCTCCTTGAAATCTGCAATTTGCTGTGACTGTGTGAGCAAAGATCCAGCCCAGTTAACCCACTCTTGGTTCTCCAGTAGCTGAGTTGTGTCCAAATGGGCCGCCCTGCCCCGTGCTAGGCCAGGTCGCAGCACCCCAAATTGGATGCCTGTTCCAGGCTGCCTGATCTCTGCAGGCAATGACCTTCCTTACTCTATTAAGTCTTTAACACGTTGCAAGCCTGCTGCTCTTTACTAATTCTGCATCTTGCTGAAACTGTCTGTAAACTAGAAAACACAGACAGTTTTACATGTCCTGACTGCTGTTGCTTGACCTGAAGTATTTCACACCAAACTTGATGGGCACACTGCTGGCTTCTTTGGTAACTGCTGTTTTCTTTCTCTGTTGATGTCCTGCTGGCACCAATGAGACCCACACAGTTTCATATAAGCACGGTGATCACACATCTGCTTTCACTTGCATTAACAGTTCTGCCTAGCTGTCAAGACATTTAAAACCTGCCATTCCTAATTCATTATCTAAAAACTACACATGACACAAATTTTAGTTTCATACATGTATTGCTGCCAGTGGTTAAGCATGTACTTGATTCTGAGGGAAAATCTAAGATCACTTACTAGGGACTATTAACGACACTCCGAGTCTCATAAAAGGACCGTGGTCAACATATTCTCATCCATGCATGGAAGCTCAGTTTCCACGTGATAAGTCTACTACGCTGTCAAACTTAGGACCAAGTTTATGGCTGCTTGGAGGTGATTACAGATAATTTTTGACACTTTGGTGTATGTTTTCATGATAATGTGATTTGGCCGCTGCAAAAGTTTAGTTGAATTGAGTTTAAGACTGCTTTCTCATAGGGGGTTTAATTACCTATCGATCTCAGCTGAACCGCTGCCCATCACCATAGCAGACACCTTTTGTGAAAGATCAATAGCAATATTAAGTCTTCTTTTGGTGTAAAGACCCTGATTGGACTGTGGGCTAAAGAGGTTTGTTTTCTGTTTTACTGTTCTTACTCAGATATTTTCATCTTGATGTTTCCTTCTGAATCCAGAAGCTGTTATCCATACAAACTGTTCCTATTAAAGCCTCACTTAGATCAACATCACTTCTGAACAGGTTAAAATTTGCAGTTCTAGACCTGACAATTTCAGCCACTTCTGGTTTGATCTGCCTTGTGATTTCTGCACCACAAACCTGCAGGAAAGAGGAGTTTACCCGGTGCTGTACACCAGTGCAGTATTGTTCCATACATTTTAGTGGTTTTGTACCATCTGAAGCCAATTCTGAGTGAGAAGCATTCTTTACCTAATCCAATTTATTTAGTCAGACTAAGCAAGAAAAATGAAGTCATCTAGATTATTTTTTGTTTATTTGGCTTACATGATTAAGGAGAAAGGAACAGAAATGATATTCCTTTTGGGAGCAAATTCAATTCAATAGTATTGAACAACTTTTATGGATTTCAAGAGATCTTTCAGGAAAGAATTCCTTCTACATATTCATTTATCATTTTGTGTTTCTCTAAAACCTCTATTTTTAAGTTACAGTGGCCCAGAATTTGATTTAAACCAGAACCATAACTTTTGTGAGGCTCATTAAGTGGTCAAATACATTCTTCACTTTCATTTGTAGAACTGATATTAGGTTTTTAGTACTGGTACTAAATTGTTCTCAGTGCCCAACAATATTTTACTGGATTTCCTCTGTATATGAGCTATGAAAAACCACAAATGAGTTCAGCTTTGAGATCTATGTTAGAGAAACTTCAGTCCCACAGAGCAGTTTTGCAAAAAATGTGATATCCTCAAAAGATTAATGTTCAAATATCTCATTATAGCACTTCTGACTCTGCTTTTTCTCACATCGCTGATACTCTTGCTATTTCCTGGCACATATGCTTAATAGTTTCCACACTCTTAACTTCTTAATCTTTGAGCAGGACAAGAAAGCAAAAAGACAGATTAATTTCACATAGGCTACGATCTCAATCCAGTTGATGGTACTTGAAAAAGCAATAAGAAAAATACAAACATCTAGGTTTCATCAGAAAAATAATCCTATCCTATTTAAACAAAAAGCTTGGGCAGGCTCAGCAAAAAAACTATGGTAAATAATGAAGAAAATGACCCTGTGGCAGCTTAACATTTGTATGACAATGACAAATAGACACCAGTTAGTCTAGGTTATATTCCTAAAATTCATTTCACACTTGCTTTTAGTTTTTAGGATTACTATTCACTGCATGAGCCCAGAAAAAAAAGCAGCTTGTTATTACACATAGTAGTTGCACGGTATGGATGAATGGTGCTACAGTACTTATAATTACACATGCACCAACATGATGGAAATTAGTATTACTGTAGATATCAAAAGCAAACAGACCTAATTAAAGAAATAACTGCAACAAACCCAGATGCAACCCAAAACAAAAAAGGACAACTTCAAATCTAATGAATCCTTCGAATATTAATTACAGAATTCCTAACAATACACTGGGAAAGCTCTCTTGGAGAATTCAGTTTACTGTTTAACAGTTTCTGACTAATTTTATTAACCTGTACATCTGAGAGGATCAACCCCCTCTGGGTTTAATTAGAAGAAAATTCAATTTAAATCTAAATGTCAACAGTGGTTACTAATTATGGCAGGGCCCTGGACGAGACATCCAGTCTGTAATCAGGCGGTTCTCTGCTAACAATTAACAGTTTCTTTCTGAGTTATGAGTGCATTAGGATTTTCCTTTTTCTAAACAAATATGATTCAGCATGGGACATGACTAATATTAAGAGTACCTACTGCTAGGTGCAGACATGCAGAAGAGGTTGCCAAATTAAATTACAGAGATATCTCAAACATACAGCTGAATAATAAGCAGCTACAAAACTAGGTCAGGGTCGCAAGCAGTCGACCACAGCCCCTCCCCCCAACATGCAAAATAAATATACCCACTATCTCTGAATAGAAATCAGTCTTTTGTTATGCCCTTTGTCAGGAATATATTACTGCAAAATTATACTTATTTCCACAGTCTTTGCAGCTGTGAGCAGGGCTGAATTAATCTTTCAAGAACTGATTTCGTCTTCAATTTCATGTTTATGATTATAAAATGTAAACGTATTACTTTAAAGAAAAAAATGACAATGAAAGGCACAGACGTAAAAAGGCAGCTCTACCTACTGCTTTCACTTGCCCTGTACTAATGAGGCAAATCGCCAACTCACTCTTAAGTAAAAACAGACATTATAAAAACGCAGTGTAGAAAATGTATAGAAATACAAAAACTGGGGAGACATCTAAAATGAAATAATTTGAAAATCTAACCTGAGCAGCACATGTGTGGCTTTTGACAAGAGAATTACCAGAACATGGGAACATGACCAAAACTAGGGTGAGGATAAACGGTTTAGTCATTTAACTTCAAACCAGCCCCCGCACTCTCAGTGCTACCACTAAGGACAATACCGAAAATGCTGATTACAGCTGAGCATTGCTATTTCTCAGCTTGGTGATAGATTTTTTCAAAAATTACAATAGTCTTTTCTGAACCATTTCATTCTGATGACCTACTAATTAATTACATCTGTATCCATAAAGTAACTGTGCTGGGTTTTGTGGAAGTTGTGGACAAATTCATGCCGCTCCATCTTGGGACTTACCAACCACTGTGCTCAAATACTCCAGGCAAATGTATTTTGAGATTTGTTAGCGGTAATTTCTAAAAATTACTCTTTTTCAGAGGGAAGGGAGAAATCAGAGGAAATCTGTATGGAAATACAGAGGTAGTTCTATGGACAGATTTAGTTGGTGTATTATAAACATAACAATCAAACATGCTGGACTTGGGTTGCTCTTCACTAAACAGGAAAGCTGTTTTCTTCCTACGCTAAAAGCTAAAACAAATAAAAAAACCCCAACAACCTTCTTTTGTAGAGAATATGTTAAAAGTTATGTATTGGACATTATTTTAATCATATTTTCTTTGCAACATATTTTTGACCAAAGGCCACCAAGTGGGGAATAAACACGCTAGCATCATTATTGATAAATGCTCGTTTAAGATACTATAATTACATCTTCAGATACATTCCTAGGAGTGAAGACATACAAATTGCTCAGGAAGATGTGAATGCAGTACTTTAATTTAATTTAGACTTACATTTATATTTTTCAAATTAAACCCTAAACCAAAAATCCTTTATGCACGTGCTTCACTTTGAATCTCTAAACAGTTTTATGCCCTCCCCAGGGCTGCTCATTGAATAAAAATTAAGTATATATGTATGAAACACTTCTAAGTGTCTAAGCAGGTGCTTATTGTTAAGCAAGTGCTTAAAACACCTGTATTCAAGAAAGCGCTTATGGATATTAAATACTGCATATTATGTATATTATGTAGGTCTCTCCTGAATAACAATAAATCAAGCGCATCTCAAAATTAAGCATCTGCTTTCCTCCGTTTCTGAACCGATGTTGCATTTTTTCTCAGTAATGAAAGGATTATGCACATTTTAAAGTATAATGCAGAATATGGCTCTTAAAACCTTATGATGGAGTGGTTGCAGAAGATGTTCTACAAATGTAACACTTGAACCTGACAAGAAAATTACGCAACCATGACTACATTAGGATGCACCAACTCAGATTAACCGCACACTCTCCACACACACCAATGCCTGTTGGTACTGGCAGCTATCTATAAAAATGAGCTTCAGCACTCAGATTGAAAGTGGGTGTTTCAGGCCTATTTTTGTCACAGCGAACGTTAGGTACCTGGCCTCCCTGTACCACTGGCTCCACCCCAGCTCTTCTACAAATGCACATCTATCTCCACTAAGAAAAAAGGGAATTGAGACACCTCAGCTCCCATTCTCGCTGTCTGAATCAGCGCGTGAAATTAAGCAGGATTGGTAGCAAGAAATAATTTTCCAAATGACCTCTGAAATTGTTAGTCAGCTCCTGGGGATGGTGGGAGGAAGAAGGAAAAAAGGACAAGTCACTTTCCTCCATTTCTGCTTAAGCTATGTACAGAAAAAAAAAAAGAAAAAAAAAATCTCCAAGATTAATTAGGCCAAAGATGAATTAGCCCAGGAAAAAAGGGTGACTCTGCACCTAGAAGCAGAGTACTTGGGGCCCAAGTCGCACTCTCCCACCTCTTTATTTACTTTATCCAGTGCCTCCTGCATTCTAGAATAACCCAGGAACTCCAAGTGCCAGTGAAAATCTGTGATTTACATCATATCCTTTCCTTATCCACGTTTGTCAGCAAATGAGTGTTTGTTTTAGGGGAAAAAAAATCAGTTGTGTAAGTGAAGTCAGCCCCCCCTCCTCCCACCCCCGGGTGATTATTACACTTCTCGGGTGGTTAAATTCATGCATCCTTTAGTTTCATGCCTTGTAATACTTCCTGAGGCATGTAACAGTCACCCAGAAATACTCTGCTGGTTGTGCTTTCTTATTTGGTTACAATCTTTGTGTGAAATTTTGGCCTCTGTGAAGTCAGCAGAAGTTTTGCTCTCAACTAAAACAGGGCAGGACTTCACACTTCATGTTTCTAAAATACTCCATTTTCGGTTGCTTTAGTATTTCTATTTTATACTACTATTGCTAAAATTGCAAACTGCAATAACCAATGACGTAAAGTATTTTGTAAGATCTAAATCACAAGCTAAGGAACAAAAATATACAATTCTATTTTCTGCCATGCATACTACAAAGTACAATTTAGAAAAATAATCAAATCACAATTGACATGACACTTTTTAGCCTTCATTAGGCAAAAGCAAGTGTCTCTGTGTATTTTCCCATCCCTGAAAAAGTCTGTTTCTTCTCCATGTTCAACTGAAGTTTTAGTTGAGATCTTTTGATAGTACCAAAAAGGAAGTTCTTTTAACCACAGCTCAATAATAAGGTGAATGGAAAAACAGTTGGTTTCCTTCTGCTTCAACTGTTTACCTTGATCTGTTTTAAGCAAAGAGAAGAGAAAGAGACAGAGTCTGTATATATTCTTCATTACATAACAACCACAAGTTAAACCAAAAAAAAGCCCCTGTAAAATACTGTTTTGTTCTCATGACTGAACTTCTACAGTTCTGATTTTTCTAAGTAGTTCTGCTTGCACCTCAAAACAAGAGACTGAAGATCTTCAACTTAGCACCTAAAAGCAACGCTAAAGGATTGCTTACAGCCATAAAGTGCAGACATAAAGTAAAACCATTTTAAACAAACAAATAAAACTCAGGAGAGCTATAAATTATTCTGTGAGCAACAATGAGAAATTAAAAACTACAGTTATGTGTTGGTGAAAGACAATTTGACATGATTTGGTAGGAGTGAAACCTGAAAAATGACAATTCACATGACTGAAACTTACGAGTAAAACCTAAATAAGAAAGACAGCCAGGAGGAGCAAGAATGTGGAACTCCACATTACAAGTATCTACGTACTTAAGACTTGCAGGATAATTTAGGATAGTTGTATCTGACTGACAACAATATCAGGTCTTTTACAGCTGCCAACACAGATGCAAAAATAGAAGGAGCAGGCCTCTAAAAATTACTTAGAAGTACGTGTAAATATGTAGAAAAACACACAAGTTTCTAAATACTTAAGCTGGTATACTTCCGATGCTACTGATAAATTATTTTTGAAATGTCTAAAAATTACAGATTTATTCCCAACTTAAAAAGTAAACCAAGTAACTTGAAATCATTCTGTACTATATCTCAGTGACATAGATAAAAATAACCTGATCATTGCCTAAAACTGGTGATTGTCTACGTTAGAGCATCCACAAATGAATTTTTACTACAACATGCAAGAAGTCTGATGTATATTTTTTTCTCTGTAAAAAGTCAGTGTTCCCAAATAATTTGAGAGATGTGAACAAAACTGAGCAAAGTAGATATTTTAATGCAAAGAATAATGAAAATCAGACTATCAAAAGCACACAATCCTGTAGTCACGAAAGAAGGATTCTTCTGTGAAAAAAAAGTAGTTGGAGCAATTTATTCTTTCATATATGGCACAAGTGAAAATGTGGAAACTTACAGAAGTAAATGCAAATCAGCAGTTTAGAAATGCAGACCATTGATTATTGAAGCCAGCAGTCTGAAGAAAAAAATAATTTCTGGTATGGTTAAATAAAGTCAAGAATGAAATCTGGGCAATGGCACAGCTCTGGTCCCAAAGCTGATAATGAGATTACCAGTTATGATACAGAAGATAAGTGAATTCTATACATATATAGAAAAAGGGTCTTCCCCAAAAATCTTGTTTTTTTCATGAGATCACAAGCCTGACTAGCAAAGACTGAATTGACATAATATAGTTGTCTTTCTCTTATCCTTTAGATTTCAGACCACATTGTTTTAAATAGTGTACAAACTCAATATAACCCATAATACACAGCAAAACCCTACTAACTGACACATTACTAAAAAAAAATGCAAATGGGGAAATATAATTCAGAGAAATGCTTTGAGGCATGACGTTCTCAATTCAATGTTATGCAGTATCTCTATCACTCACCCAGTAAAATCTGGAGGAAATGTAAAGAGCTGATGAAGTCGTAAATAGCAAATGAAGTTGTAAATAGCAAATGGGGAAGATGAGCTATAGAAAAGCATCTGGGAAGTGCACTCATTTGAACTGCATTTGAACAGAGTTTTGTACATATCGCTTTTATAAATGAACGAGGACAGGCTGGAAAACTATCATGATGTAAAGTCACCTGCACATGAACCACCAGAGTAATGTAGGCAAGAGGAAGGGAATGCACTACTGTAAGCGAGGGAGTAAGGAATGCTGGTAGCTCTGCAACAAGTCACCATTAAGACCAGTACTGCAATATCATGTCCAATCCTGACATGTCTACTTCTCACATAATATCCCGAAGCATTAAACAATCAAGGGCCAAAAGAATGATTTTGTGTCGGACTACGTAAATCCCATTTTCAATGATTTACTGAAAATAGGGTTATGAGATGCTTTCAACACAAACTGCAAATATCAACTCAAGGAAAGAAATTTGTGCTACTGAGAAGTTCTTTATCAATAAACAAACACAGAAAGAGCAAAACTTAAAAATCTGGAACAGGTGATTCATGCCAAACAGAAAGCACACATATCTGATTGAGAATATCCCATGGAAGCAACGTACACGGGAACATCAAGTATTTTCCATACACAGAATCTTTAAATGAACACAAAAACAAAACCAGAAACCCTGATGCAGACGTTTCTCAGCATGATTGATTGCTTGGCCTCTGTGTGCGAGTTCAGTCTATATATGACAACAGCACCTTATAGTTCTAAAAATCTATGTCTAAGCCACAGATTTTTACTAAAGTTACCAACAAAAGCTGATCTGTTATCCAGGATGATATGTAGCAGCTCATCTGTACTGCTGAGTGTAACAAATTCAAGACCACAGGAGTTTTGTCAGGTAGACAAAACCTCAGCCGGGCTTAGGAAGCCAAGTGTTATAAGTTGCAATTAACATCTTTGGAGACTGCTCATGAAAGCTCTGCTGTTATCTCGCAGTGGGTCACCCTAAAAAGCACTAACATCTGCTTTTCCCCTGCCAAATGTGTGTAGGGGGGTAAATCAGTGAGTCTGGTAAGTGTTTGATTTAAAAACCTACGCTATCACAGAGGAGATAAATATATGACTGCTCATATCCTTCAACTGTTTGCTCATAAGTAATGGCAATACAGGTCTCAAATGATCTCCAACCTCTTTCACTGATGCAAAACTACGTACATGTAGCCAATTCCCCACTGATTACCAACAAAACTATTCTTAAAGGAAAAGCCCTCCAGTGGGGGAGTTACCACAATATTTCTATATATCCTGTTCCAGCATTTCACCTCCACCTCCGGAGAGTGGTTATTATCTCTCATCTTCATGAGTTAATCTTCTAGATCTTTCATTGTTGTTGCCTTTTTTTCTGGATTATGTCCAGTTTGTTTTCATCCTTCCCAGAAGTGCTCTGTATGGATGAATGCTATCTAGAGTTGCACAGTTTTTGATGGGAAACATCTTAAGAGTTATAGAAACATGTGGAGTCCTGAATCCTCAAAAGAAACTTAACATTTCCTGAAGTCTGCTAGCACTGGGCACCTAATAATTTGAAGATCAAGGGTATATGAAGTTTGGCCTCAAGAAGTAGTAAAAAAATTCCTTTTGAGGTCAAGTCCCAGAACTCCATCTGGTCTCAGGAAAGACCACAGTGCAAAGATGCAATTTATCTGTAGAGCAGTTGGCTAAATTGCTTCAGCTGTTGAGTAAAGCTAATAGCAGCTTACACTATAAAGCATACAATGCATGCTAAACTCACCACAAATCTCCAAAAGGTTTGACAAGGCCAGTTCACAAGGTCCTCTGTTCATTCAAACTTTAAGTAAAAATACACACAGGACTATTATAAGGCCAATATTGGGAACAGCCTTCTACATAGGTATGTAAGATAAAACAGTCTTTTTAAGAAGGTAATTGCCACGCTTTCACTGTAAGCAGGCAAACAAGTCAGAGAAAATGTCCAGTTAGCGAGCCTGAGAAACAAAGGGTTTAGCCCTGCACAACTGACAGTTCTAATGTTAATTGTTTCGCTCTGTTCAGGCAATAAATAAATACCAAATCAGAGTCTTGCACGGCCTGAAAAACTGTCAGTTGTCTCCTAAGACAAGTGCTGCACAACTACATAAAAAACATGAAAATCAATTCCTCTGCACAATCCAGAGCTGGATTCAATACCTGGGATCCCTCTTCAACATACAAGTGACATCAGGAAAAGGCAATCTCTTCTGAGAACAATTTCACAGTAGTTAGGCCTGAGAACGACAATGATTTACTCAGCACTTCTGGATGTAAGAAGAAGTATAATTTTAGGCACCAGGGAGCTTATGTTGAAAAGTACGTTGAAAAGTGCTTTGAAAGTGGCAGTGCTGCTGAGCTGGGTCCCAGCTTTGGGCAGGGGACAGGACACAACACATCCATCCTGTGTAGTCCTCCATCCCACCCTGGGCTGAAATAGTGTGGTGAAAGCAGTTAAAAAATGTCGCTTTACACCACAGATGTTAAAGAACCCGATATTAGGGAAACCCTATGCACATATGTGAAGAACATATTATCGCAACACTCCAGTGTATCCAGTTTATGTGGCTCCTTTAGCATATTCTTATTTGTGAGACCACAAACATACTTCCTACTACAGTTAAAGCCATTCTACACTTTAAGCACTGCAATATCTCAAACTGTTCCAATTTCCTTCAAATACTGAAATAAGAAACAAAATAGCTTTAATATTTATGTTTTCAAAAGGATGATGATGACTTTGGAGCTTTCAGTTAAGGAGCTACCTTGAGACTGTTACAACAGCAAGGGAAAACAGTGAGTTGCACACTCTTGACCTTTTAAAATGTTCTCTAATATATCATGTAAAAAAAAAGTACAGTATTAAATAAGAAATTTGTTAGCCTTCAGCACAGAGGCAGGTTTATTAGCAAACAACTAAGTGGAACAAAAAATCTATAACCCTGATCTTATTGAAATAATTACAGAATCTGTAATGTCCCAGTAGGCATATACGGAGAATAAGATGGAGCACACAGAAAGAGCACAGTAATGAAAACAGACAGAAATAGGCCATTCATCCTACCTTTTACTTAGTGCATACAAACCACTGTCAAAAGTATAAGACAACACAAAAATGATTACTGACCAAAAAACAATGAAAATTTCTTTTGTAGTACTAAATCTTAGGAATGTGTGGGACAAAAAGTAAAATCAAACCTCACATTCCTGACAAGCAAATATATTTTTCATTTATCTGCATGTATAATTGGTACTTTTTAGTAAATCTGTGTAACATTGCAAAGTTGATGTAAATCTACTTGAAGAATACTCACTTAAAATTGGAAGAATCTCACCATTTAACTATTCTGCATGTTGCTCGTAGTATATCCAGTACAGATTTAAAATACACATGAATATAGTTTGCAAAATTTAATCAGATGAAAACACACAGATATATTCAGATATCACAACAAAAGCAACAGATCAGATGATCTGCATAGCTACAGTAGGCAGAAGAGTATGTCCAAGTTGACAATCTTGCAGCAATGTTCTCTTATGCATTTTCTTTAAATTTTATTTGTCCTCAACTACAAAACTTCATGGTACAGAGGGACTTTGCCACAAGCCAAAGCAAGGAGCACCATGCTCCTGTGCTTCCTTGGAGCAGACTGGAAAGCAGAATGTGGCCTCTCCACCCTTTTCTCTCTGCCCCCAGGATGGGCTGAGATAGTTGGGTTTGTTCAGCCTGAAGAAGAGAAGGCCCTGGGAAGACCTTATTGTGGCCTTTCTACATATAAAAGGGGCTTATAAGAGAAATGGAGAAAGCCTTTTTACCAGGACAAGAGGCAACAGTTCTAAACTGCAAGAAGGTAGACAGATTAGATATAAAGAAGAATTTTTTTACGATGCTGGTGGTGAGGCTCTGGAACAGGTTGCCCAGAGAAGCTGTGGCCACCCCCTCCCTGGAAGTGTTCAAGACCAGGTTGGATGGGGCTTTCAGCAACCTACTCTAGTGAAAGATGTCCCTGCCCATGGCAGGGGGATGTAGTAGATAATCTTTAAAGGTCACAACCAAACCATTCTGTGATTCTGCGTTTCTATGATTCCTGTAGACCCAGTAAGACATAACTGCTCTGTGTACAGACAGCCACCACTTCTCTGGAAGGCAAAGCCAAGATCTCAGCCTCTTCTTGCCCCTCCCTTTAACCTGAACATGGAGGGGGTGTAGAAGCTTTGTACCGGCTACTTGCCATAAGCTGCAAAAAATGCATTGAGCTCTTGGTCTAAAGAACAGGAAGCCACCTTCCTCATCCTTCCTTTCTTCCAGGAAAAACAAGATACTATGCAACCCCAAAATAAACTCGTTCTGTCCCCTTTCCTGTCTCCCCTATATGTGCCAAAATTAGCTTCTTGAATTTCCTTTAATCAAACAACCTCAACAATGCTTTGACATTAACCTGTGATGAGCCTTCTTCACCCACACAATGAAATCTGAAAAACGTATTTTACTGAAGCGAACAGGATAAAGGTAAGTTATGTTTCTAACCTCACTGCCCAACGTGGGTAGCTACTGAAACCTTTGAAAGCAACTCCCAGTTTACAGAGCTCACATTCCTGGATGGCATTATAATTCAAATATCTTCCCAAGAGGCAGGGAGAGTAATTGCTGTTGTGAGGGAAAGGCTAAATTATGTAGAATGCTTCACAGCATAATGCAATTGTAAAACCACTTCAGAAACACTACAATCTTTGATTTACATCTTGCACGTTTCATGCATGGTGCTATCCATTCCCTTCTTTTTCCCCCACTTGGGAGGAAATACTAACAATCATCTCCCACATAGAAGCTGACCAAGAAATATTTTCAGGACAGCTGCCCTTCCCTTTACTTTTCCCAGGGGGAAAGGAAGTAAGCCACATTCTTGTCATAGTGGGTATTGTGACATAAGTTTGCAAAGGAAAGGGCTTCATCACGCTCTCCTAATGCTACCAGGCTGAGGTAACAAACATCCCAGAGATATTTTGTAATTGTTTCTCTGCACAGTGAGAAGAGCTACAACTTCTTAAGGAGTCTGTCTATGCCAAATGCCAGTTTTGAATTCCTGTTGTGCTTGCTTTAATATTTTTAACCATTTAGACTTTGTTTTTTTTTTTTAATATGGAAAGTACTTTACTTTTCAAATAAAGTCAAATTATTTCAACTCCCTGTATGTATTGCAAGTTTCAATAATAAGACTTACTGCTGTCTAGAGATTAAGTAGTTACTTTATACTACAAAAGAGGTTTTTTTAAAAAAATTGTTACGAGCGGGACTAGTGTTCTTAGAGGTTCATATCCTCCTGTTCCAGGAACTAGTGTACTTCCTGTGAGCTGCCAGAGCCATAACCTCTTCTCTCATCCTTATGTACCTGATGGCCAGGTTGTCATTTGTACTGTGGCTCCTTTGCCCTGCTCTGGCTGCACAGCAGCATTCCAAGGAAGGTATGCATCCAACTTTGCTGCTGCAGGGCATAAACTGCCCCTCCTTGTAGGGAAGAAATGAGGTAACCAAGTCACACTACACCTTGGCAGTGGAAAGGGAATGGGAGAGCTGTTTTTGCTATTTATTGTGAAATGCCAAAGAAAAATTAGCATAAGTTACTTATTTAGACATGATACAAAAATGCTGAATGTGAAACGAACATTATATTTAACCAAGCTACATGAAATCTTAAAATTAACTTTATTTATGGTGATATTGCAAATCTTAACATTCTCTGCAGATGTCTTTAAATTTATGTTAGTGATTGGAACAAGTTTTCTGTATAAAACTCTATGGTATATTCAGAGCCCTTTAGCAAAAATCAAATGCTAATATTCCATGCTATAATTAGAATATAGTATGTATTTGCTCTAAAGATGGTGACTGGGCTGCATAAGGAGAAGCGTGGCCAGCAGGTCGAGAGAGGTGATTCTGCCCCTCTACTCTGCTCTGGTGAGACCTCACTGCATTCAGCTCTGGAGCCCTCAGCACAAGAAGGACATGGAACTGTTGCAGCGGGTCCAAAGGAGGGCTACAAAAATGATCCGAGGGCTGGAGCACCTCTCCTATGAGGACAGGCT
>Ga0065711_1029255_pt1 | contig 36929 bp, 21 predicted proteins | sample Hoacrofraction12_FD_59098 | JGI IMG/M metagenome (GOLD analysis project Ga0065711, IMG submission 59098) | Hoatzin crop microbial communities from Cojedes, Venezuela - Epithelial fraction 12 v2 (version 2) | ecosystem: Host-associated > Birds > Digestive system > Esophagus > Crop | place... | reverse complement strand
TTTTTTTTTTTTTTTTTTTTTCTTCCCTCATAGGTGTAAGTTGTTTTTAATCTCTGTGGCTCTGTGGAAACTGGAAAAAAATAACCCTAGCCACAGAAGGTAAGTTGAAAGATCTTTGAATTTTATATTTTGCCTTAGGACTTCTAGGTAGGCTTGCAATTTGACAGATACACCTTGCAGACAAAGAGCTTAAAGCACTGATGCCCAGTCCCCTGAAAGAGTCAAAGCCCCAGGGTTTGCAATGTTCAGCTCTTTTCTACCCATGCTCTGAGGGCTGATTTTAAACGAGTTTAGTTAAATCAGAGAAAAGTCTCCCCTGCTGGAGACACTCATAATCTGAAGTGTCTGGACTGACTCTGTCTCACTCATTTACTTGAACTTTCTGATAAGATGCCTGAGTTAGGCTGACATGGTGGAAAGACCATCCCTTAGGTTGCTTTTCACTGTTTGCCTGGTGTGACTGTTGGTCAAACACAAACGTGACGTAACTTGCTTGCCTCTATCAGCTAATATTACTGTGAGAGTGTTTAAAATATAAAAACGAAAAAGAAAGAAGGTGACATTAAACCAGATAAAAAAATCTCAAGAGACGTGTCAATCAAGAAAGATATTTACTGAAGCTTCTATTGACCCATATATGCTCTTATCTGGAAACCTTTATCTTCTAAGACAATGTTGACTAACAGCTTTTCCTTTACTTTTGTTTCTATCTTAAAAGAATAACAAATAAGCTTAATTCTTCACAAAATCTTTAGCAAATGCCTTTTAAGCCTAACACAATGGCAGTTATTTTAAGAAGGACGGCTAAGCACTGCAACACTTTCCTATTTTTCTGTCTTCGTTTTTCATACTGGAGCACTTAATCACAGTTAATCTTTGCACACAAGGAAGACACATTAACTTTGTTTGCACAGGGCTGATATAAAAGCTTTCAACTCCTCTGTTCCTGTATTCATCTCCCTGGTAAGCTATACCATTTTAAATAACAGATAAAGGGAATGCTGAAGATTCAATGATACAGTCTATCCTTGCTCAAGTAACTGCAGGGACTACAGTCTGTAAGCAAACTTGCAGCCTAACAGATGAGCCAGCCAAAGCTGAGCATCTGCAGATCCCACTGGGAGGTCTGAGCCGAGGAGAAGGGCATCGTTTATAAGGCTGTGTCAAAAACCACGACCTGAGGAGATGCCAATGCTTAATACAGGTAAAAGGGGACCACCTCCCTGTACAGCCGAGGGTGTTCAGATGCCTCTTCTCTCTGCAGATGCAAGCCAGCTTCATTGACAGTGTTGCAGGCACCTCCCGACATTTATCTGAGTGTCCCCTCTGTGTTTTACTTCAAAGGCTACAGTAATGGCTTGCTAAAGAGTCTTGTTTTGATAGGGTTATATTCTCCAAGGCTGTGAAATTGAGGGCTAAATCTCAGCTCCACTGAAGTCAGTGAGCCTGAAATGAATAGAATTTCTTTTGGACTGACTCCGAATTTCACTGTTGAGGGTAATGGTAATTTAAATGCCTTTTATGGCCTCTTTACTCTGTCAGAGCAATAAAAGGGGGCTTAGTCCTTGGTTACACCCAAAAGTTGCCCTGCTTAATTATCTTGGAATAGTTAAAGTAATAAAAACCTTTGCCTGCTCCTTGGCTCCCTCACACCTACCGGAGCAGATCTGCTGGTATAAATATACCAGTGTGGGACATGAAGGGAATTAGACTGCAGTGGCTTGGGGGTGTTGGCTGGAAGGAGACAGCTGTATGTTAATTCATTAAGTGAGACCTCATTCATGGGATTTTTTTCTGTCTGATTATCTAAGTATGAACTTAAACTATTGAACTCAAAAGAAATTCTGGGCTCTTGGGGCTGGATACATGCCCTGGCTACATCATGATCCCACATCAGTGGGAGACTCAGATGTTCACAGAAACCCACGTGTGTTTACTTGCAAAGGAAAAAAGCCTGGACATAGAGACCAGAGGGAGCGATAGTCCCTAACGTTGGCACCTGAGAATCAGGGCCCTGGGGCATGGTGCGCATCCTTCGCTTTCTCTAGGAAAATCAGCAGGTAAAAAGAAACAGGAGTTGGAAAGAGGTCCCATGGCAACTCCAATAGATGTTAAAACACAAGCAGAGATCCTCCTTTGCTGACTCTTGCCAATTCTGTATCCTGTTTCGTGTTTGCTAGGATCCAGCAAAACACGAGCAGTAGGTGTTGCTCCAAACTTTCTCTGTCTCTGTCCAGACATTTCTGTGAGCTATTCACAGAGACCAAACTGAAAAGCATTGTGCGTAGTTTGGCCAGGAACCATTTTAGTTTGCTATGAAGTGGTATAGCATAAATAAATACATATGTGCAAACAAGCGCATAAAGAACATTTGTTTGGTGGTCAGAAGAAGAAAAGCTATCCTTGTCCTTTCATTCCAAGATGAGAGGACATTAGATCAAACTGATAAGTGTATAGACTGTTGGCTGGGGTTTAATTCTTTGTCTTTTTTTTTCTTCTTTTCTTTCTGATATGTTTCAGTTGTACTATTTCACCTTAACAGTAGTTAGGTACAAGAGGGCTGTGTAACCAATATACTAACCAGGCATCCGGTAGACTCAGAGACCTGAAAGTCAAAAGGTTACACTGAAAGGACATGCCTATGAGAATAAATAGACCATGGCCCTGAGGGTGAATGGCACAAAATGACTCAACCATAGAGACTCTTTCTGTCCCCTGTTGCCAAAGAGTTTTGTCTACTCTGCACTGTTCACTTTCTACATATATATATTAAGAGTCCTTTGAGCTGCTCTAGGGCATGTTGTCTTGCCTCTTGATGCACTCAGATGGCCATGGGTCTTCCACAGATCATGAACCATATGCGGCAATCTGGTGCAAATGTTATGGATACTCAAGGGTTTCACTCCTGTTACCAGGTGTTGGTATGTGGTCAGCTGGATGAAGCTCCTAGAAAGTACAGTCACTATCATCAAGAAAACTGATTGGTTGGCCAAATTAAAGTGTCTGCCTTAAGGTGAGCTGAGTAAACTTTTAAAAGTCACTGACAACATTGCTAGCTCCCCACCAGCCACAGTGGGACTTCACTGGTCAACATGTAAGCACCTGAATTTGGATACCCTAATCTGTGAACTAAATCTCATTCCAAATTCCTACTTGAATATCTAATGCCACTTGAAATGCATGAACTCGTTTGTGGATCTGACCCTGGGTATCTAAGGCTCTATATCTTACCTGCTTTGTAACAATGAAAGAGTAAATATTGAAAAAAATCCTTAAAAATAGGCTTCTGAAGCAGCTTCATGTGCAATACAGATAAGGCAGAGGAACTCCTTTTTGCTATATTCCTTCTTACACGGTGCCCTGTTCTGCTTCTCTAGGACAGGCAGCTTTCTCTCCTAGGGAAGTAGGTAGGTGTAAAGAGATTTTTATTGCAGATATGCTCATTTCTATCTCCTCGTCCTAATAATTGCAGTGTGTGCGTGTCAATTCGCTCTCATTGGCTTTGTTAAAAAAACCAGGCTCCTTGGGCTTCTTCAGATTCCCAAAGGAAGTTTTATTTCATTGGCTCTGGGTATCATCCTACAGTGTCTGAATACTGGTGCTACTGGTTGGGTCTTGGAAAGGATTCAAAGGCAGCACTGTACAAGAAACTTCACAGGTCTTGGCATGTTAGATAGTGGTGGGTAGTGGGATTGCTTAATAAAGCAGTTCAGTTCAAAGTGAAGGTAGAGGGAGTGTAGACTCGTAGATCATAGCACACATGCTAGCCCAGAAATGCCAGGGTATTTCAGTTGTCATTAAAACATGCAGGTACATGAATTATTGGTAGAACTAACCATCCTGTGATGCCTGAGCACAGAGCCAATAGAGGCAAAACACTTCCAATTTTTAGCAAGTTTGAATGCTTTGGCAAATTGTTTAGCTTGGAAGTTACTGAAAGTCATATTCATTTAATTAGCCTTCCAGTGTACTGGCAACAGGTCTAGGAGTTTATCTGTGCTCAGACCCCCCCACGATAGGTGTTTTTCAGGTCCCACACATTGAATTTTGGAAGCAACTTCAGGAATTATGAACATGAGGGATGGATGACTTACCTAAGTCAGGCAAGATGTGGGTGGGCTCTTTTTCAGCTAGCTTGCACAGCCAACTCTTGCCAGTATCCCTCACATCCCACCTGGAAGCCCAGGGTTGGTTTAGTAGGCATGGTGGTGACGGGTTGATGGTTGGACTTGGTGATCTTAGAGGTCTTTTCCAACCTTAATGATTCTATAATTCTTTGATTGAATAGGGCATGATAAGGTTTTTGACACAAAATCTGCATGCCTCAGATTCAGAATATCATTAAAGGAGTCTCTGTTTTTAGGGGATGAGATGTTCAGCAAAGGGCAGACAGAGGCTCTGGGTACCATGTTCAGACCACCTTCTGTATGTGCACATATGCCTCAGGACAACAAACCAATGAATGATTTGCATTACCCTGATCTCCACACCCTGAATCATCAGTACTGTGAAATGCCTATAGTACCCAAATTAGGCACCCCAGAAGAAAGTTTGGAGATCATTAGGACTATATTCAAGGTCTGTGGAAGTTGAAAATGGGAACCATAATTATAAGACTCTATTTGTTTTTCAGAGGAAAGCAGGGAGGTCTTGGCCTTTCACTTGACATTATAATCTCCTTTCTCTACTTTGGGATGTTCATGAGATAGAAAACATTTCTAATTTTTTTTCTACATGGTGAGAAACTCCCTCCAATGAAAAAGAATTAATCTTTCATCAAAGCTCATTTACATCTATCTCACTACCAGCCAAGGAATGCTGGTCTCAACAGAGACAATCTCAAAAAACAGACAGGTAGACAGGGGGAGTAGCAATGTGGACTTCATTTTAGACATCAAAGTGGCTGTTAACTGAGCAGTTCTAGTTATCATGTTGGTAGATTTTCAATGTGCTTTCACAGAATGAGAGAGACAATTAAAGAGTGGAGGTTTTATGTCGATGAGTAAGTAAACGTTTCATTTCTAAAATGATTTGTCTTAAATGAGTTGCTTAAGGTTCTGTTTATAGTCTTGGAGTGCTGAAGTACTGTCACACCTCGCTAGGTAACATCTACCCTCAGTGACTTCAGCCAATACCTTCTGTCCACGTGTCTTTTTCTCTGATAATTTGTTAGCACCCTTTCCTTCCCAAAACAGTGCAGTTTTTCCCCAAGGTCCGCGTTATAAAGACCAACTTTAATTTCCACATCTTTAGGCCCTCTTGGCCACAGGACACAATCCTGAATGACAAGATTAAACCTTAACTTTTTAGTTTTTATTTAATGTTCACAGGACTTTTTCTTCGCTGAACATTGAGGCTTGCATTTGTGGAGTATCTCAGGGCTAGGGAAGTAAGGAGAATGGGCTTTTCTGGTCCCGGCATTACCAAAGTGGGAAGATGAAGGAGGCAGGACATGATGGGAAGAGAGAGGAGCTGCTCAGGGTAAGGCAGCCGAGTGGAGTTCTGGAGAACAAGGTTTTGCCACAAAGTTTCCCATGTGGCACCTTTCCCACCTAGGGGAATGTAACTAGCCCTGTCTGGGACTAATTAGTCACCTGGTGAAGGAAAACAGGAACTGTAACTGATTTAAGAGTCCTGCCTTCTCTTGCTTTAACATTCATCCAGCAATGACTTCAGACCCACTGTGGGGAATGGGAAGAACTGCTTGCAAGAAACACTTTTGATTTGTTTATACTTGATGACCTCAAGGCATGGATCAGACCAGCCTGGAACAGCATCCAGGCTGCCTTTTTCCTCCCTAATGCTGATTTCTGCCAATACAAGTATTCTGCACCTCTCATGCCACTCAGTCCCCTGAACATCATATGAGACATTCCCAGAGCACTAACTTGTATGATTCCTAAAGAAAAGCCACTTCTTTTTTTTTTTTTTAAAGAGGCCATTTCTATCAGGGTGGTGAAGATGACTTTAATGACTAAATGCTTTGGATCAGAAAGCAAATGAAAGAGAAAACAAAATTACACCTTGGTAAAATCTCATGTTTTTCTTACCATAATCTCAGAGTCTGCAGAGATGGATTCCCTCCTTTTGAGTGCTTGACATCACCACCATCATCTCAAAGTCTTTCTGTTTGAAATTGTAACACAGTATTGAGCTGTACGTTGGTTATTTTAAAGGAATTCAGGTCAGATGTATGTACCCTTGTATACTGAACACACAACTCGCAATATGTCACTCCTCCTGTGGCTGAGAAAAATGGGTACTGAGGGGAAGAGCAGCATGTTATGGCTAACAGTGGAAAACAACAGACACCTTGGAAAAAAGCTGAGCATAATTGTGTAGTGATACTTCCTCAAACACCCTCCCAGGTGTCAGCAATTTGCCTCTGAACCAGAGGTTCTGCCTTTGTATTCAGTAGCCCTTGGGGTTTTTTTTTCTATGAATTTCTCTAGCTGCTCCTTGGAGCCAGATAAGCTACGGACAAAGGTCTGTCTCTGTCACCTCCAGAGACCATCGTTGCAGCTTCTGTCCTGCTCTGTGTTTTCACCTGCCAGGTGCTTCTGGTAGGGTTGTTCTGGTATGCATGAAGCAGCAGCCTTGCATATGAGGAATCACAGAAGCGGGAGAGGCTGCAGGGCTTTACTGAAGCTGGGGTATATCACCTGGCAGCGCCCTACACTTAGAAGAGGTCTGCTTGAAGGTACATTCCCAATGGCACCTTGGATATGGGAGGACTTGCTTGTGGGTTGTCTCTCTGGTTACCAGCAACACAGAACCGGTTACTGAGTTTCACACGGAGTTTTTTTACCGTTCCTGTTCAGGTGGACAATATGAAGCTTGATAGATGCATGAGTCCTGGGTGAAGTCACTGCAGTAAGTGACAGTGGACTCTTGTCCTCTCTCCTTCTCCTCCAGCTGCTATCCCCAGCTGTGCCCACACAGATTCCAGGACTGGTCTAATGTGAACTTGATAGCAATTTGGACTCTGCTTGAAAAAAAGAGTTTGTCCCACACCTCTCATCCTCCCAAAAGCAGCACCAAAACAGGGATGAGGATTGAGGGACCTGGATGCAGATAAGAGTGGGTGCTGCCCCTAGGAAAATATGTGTGGAATCACAAAGTTGTTTACTTAATGTCTTTTTGAATTTGGAAGACATTCCCAAGGCACTCCCTCCACACAGCCCCACATTTCCCTCACCTCCTCATCTTCACGCATGTCTAAAAGGAGGTTGGCATTGACTCCAGCGATGCTCAGACCTATGCAGGGTGAGAATACCAAAGACACATTTTCACCCCTCCGAGGCCTTTCTTACATGTACGCCTTGCCACACTGCAGCCAAGGCAGCTGAGTTGTTCTGCCCAGGTCTGGAAGCATTCCCACTCCTTCTCCCACCTACCCACCACCCTGTGCATCCCTCATGCCCTGACCAGCCAAGTGCCTTGCTGAGAAAGGCAGGGAAGCAAGCTGAGGTGCCACTGGGAAGGCTCTGCACCGATCCTCTCTTGCAAACCCAAAAGAAAGGCAAGGATGTTTCCTAAAACAGCCTCTGAGAAGAATGGGTTAACCTGGGAGGTAGTGAAAGCCACATGAGAACTACACAGGTGCAGCAACAGTTTTTATTTGGTAAATATCACCTCCACAGCCCAAGAAGAGGCTCATGAAAGAAGATGCCTCTTCTGCAACTAGGAAGAGTGTGGTTAGGAGCACTTGCTGAGCTAATAAAGGCTGTTAAAGCTTCAGCTTCCGTTGGTGGTTAACCCCGTGACATCGCTCCGCTCCTCTGAAAACAGCACCTGACTGATACACAGCTTAATTGTGTGTGATATAAACACATTTTTATCACATTAGCCTGCTGCCGAGTGTGCAACCGAAAGGCGCTGCTTAATCGAGCAGGGGGTAATTCGTACATAACAAGACAGGATTGTGTGTCGCTGTGTAATACAGAGCTCGGTTTGGCACGGATAATCAGGGCTGCCCTTGCCCGGTGAGCAACTGCAGGAGAGGGTGCAGGGCAGAGAGCCGTGAGGTGATAGGAAAATGATTGCCCTTGTGGTTAAAAACCAAAGCTCACTGACCTATTTCCTAGCAAAAGTATTAATTTTTTGCTTTGGTGCTTTTCTCCGTCTCTCAAAGAGGGGTGCTTGGATCTAATGGCCGAGATGTGCAGCCGTTGGTCGGTCTGAGATGAAGGCTGGACCCTGGCTTTCTGACAGAGCCACCTTGATTTGCAACACCCATGTTTCCTCCAGGCCAAGGCTCTACAGGGAAATGCAAGCTGCAGAGCAGGACGGAGCCCTAAGCACCGTGCTGATTTCTGCTTTAGGAGCTTTTTTGCATCACCAACCCAGAGTCTTTTTTGCATCCACAGGACTGATTTTTGAGCATCCAGAAATACACTAGCAAAAAGCTCCCCGCACTTTGTGTCTCTGCTCTAAAGCTGCTTCACAAGCTCAAGGGCTAATTATTTTTCCTGCTTTCCTCCAGAAGTAAATAATGTCAAAATTGGAGGAGGACGTTACATGGACCTGTGCTCACCGTACCCTGTGGTAACATCCAAAATCACCATCACATCCTCTCCTGAGCTGGGAACAGCTGTTCTTTCTCATCCACTGCGTAACCCCAAGCAGCTATGTAAAGGCTATGCCAGGTTCACTGTCCATAAATATATCTCTGTTTTCTCCATCTCTAAGCACTTTTAAACTGTATTTCAAACACTGAGGAAGGTGAAAGACAAGTCTACAATGATACAGTCAAGTTCCCACATAAAATCTGTATTCCAGGAGTTTCTACCTCTGTAAATGCAGGCCTCCGTGAAGGTATTTTATTTAGGGTAAAATTTTTTCCTTCAGAATTCTATTTGTCTGCAAAGCATCACACACACCCCCATGGCTCTGTAGGCACACTATGATTTTAATATTGCTTTGGTTCACGTTTCAGTCACTCCACATCAGCAAAGCGATTTGTACAGAGTTGCAGCCCACTTCCAGGCTGGTAAACAGCTCCCTGGAGGTCGTTCATCTAGGCCAGCTCTGCTCTGCAGAGGTCTGACAAAAAATGATGGGGTTTAAGACTACCCCCGTGGAAACCCAGCAGAAATTTTGTCCTTACTTCACTAAGGCAGGAGCTGGCCAAGGCTGTCATATGCTGTAGAGGATCAAGGCTGTTCCTACTTGACTCATTCCTCACACCTTTACCACAGTGCCTCCATCCATCGGTGGTGACAAACATCCTTTCCCCACCCCTTCTTCCTCTCTCCCCCATCCTCCTCTCCCAGCCGACCTCCTTTGCACAGCTGGGCTCGTCACAACACTGATTTCTTCAGGCATTAATTTATGAATGGTACAGGCAGTGCTTTGGAAATTTACCCCTTCGTGCCAACTTCCTGCTACGTGGAACACCTGCATTTAACAGCAGAGAAAGAAAACAACCACCACAGTAAACCCTGGGTAAAACTGGTTTCAATTAGGAGCCTTAATTGCAATGAAACTGAAAGGAAAAAAAATGGGATCATTACTTATATGAGCTCTGCTCCTTCTTTCCCCCCACCATCCTTTTCATTCCCTCCAGCCTGAGTGAAGCATCACACCTCTTCAACTGCCACCCAGGCACTCAGCATCCCCACAACTGGGCCTGGTACCCAAATCTGTGCCATCTTTCTCATTTGTTCTCCTCACAGGATGAGGCAAAATGTCAGCCACAGACTCTTAAGGCTGCAATGGACATTTGGACCATTTGGGACTACTTCTTCTGAATCTCAGACTGGTGCTTTTCAAGAAGTTACCCTCACACCGAGTCCAGTAACTTGTTTTTAACTAAGTGAAAGACCCAGAGACTTCATCTTTTCTCCTTTCTTCCCAACTTTTCTTCTTTATTCCCCTTACCAGTGTTTCCCTGGGTCTGGGATGTCAGCCATCGTACAGCCAGTGTAGCTGACTTCCTGACTGAATGGACTTCAACAGGATTCTGTGAACTTCCACATGTCTTTTTCCCACCCCCTGTCGCAAATATTCTCCATGCAAGAAGACTGAAAGGTGCAATTTCCCCTTTTTATCCCAGATCCACTCAAGGTGCAGTTATTTTCATATTTCAATCAACACAGTTTCATGTCTCTTGGCAGAGGGAGCACGTTGCCATATGCAGTATCGTGTCCACAGGTGTTACAGCCACTGCCACACTAAAGAGGTGAGAGGAGACGGTTCGGACCTGTCACACCTACATTTCATCATAAAAATATTAATGGACCATTGCAGAAAGTTTCTGCAATCTTTTCAATTGCTTTTACTAGATGATGTTTTTGGACATTCTTGGCACCAGCATGGCCCATTTGTGCCTCTTTTCTGCCTCTGGAGAACTGGAGGTGGGTTACGTATGGTGCTTGCTCTCAGCTGCAAGGGTTTGGAGACTCCAGTTTCCCCCATCATTAAATTTGAGATTCAAAAGCACGGTGTTGCTGCTCCGAGCTGGCAGCACAGGACGTTGGACTTCTCACTCTACCAGCAGGAGATCCTGGTGGTGTTGGCCATGGTGGCAGGGGTGGGATACAGCTCTTGCTCCTGGCTCTCTGCATAAATGGGGTAAATGACTACTAGACCCAAGTGGCAATGGGACCTCCCACACATGGAGATAGCTGAGGTTCAAACCTCAGTGATGACATCACTGTGGATGACCACAGGGTGCCTGGGTTTGTCTTTCTTAGCATTATTTCTGTTGTTGTTGTACCGTATGCAAAGATATATATATGGTAACCTGATATAAAAAAGCCCATGTGATTGCAAGTATGGGTGTTATTGTATGGTTTGCTCAGCAGCCATGTTTCCTGTACTCTTCTTTTGGCAGGAACTGCTTCATGCTGTGTTTTGTCCTTAGTGGTCTGTTATGTCCTGGTTGCTGCTGTTTATCAGCACGGCGTGGTGAGACCAGAAGTGAAGATGGATATTTGCCCTGATTAACATGCCCCTAGAAGAAGCCAGGCTGTCATCGTTGAAGTGAAACTGTGCTCTTCCTTAGCCGATATCCGTGCACAGCCTTGAAAACAGAAGAGCTGAAGTCCCATCCAGCAGAGATGAGTTTTGGCAAAATGTAAGCACATAAGAAAAGACTGTTGGCTTCCAGTGGGGTTGAGGAAGAGCAAGTAGCATCCCAGGATTCATGCAGACATTGAGGTGACTCCCCCATCTCTGCCAACTGACTGCGGTGGTGGGGATGGCCCTTCTGTAATTCAGGTGCTGCAGGTGGGCACTTGCGGCTAAGGGGTGGAGCTGGACTCCCTATCCAGCAAACACGCAAGCCATTGAGTGGATTGCAAATCCCAGCTGTGTTTCTTCATGCCTGTACCACCATCAGCTACAGAAAAGTGCTTTTTCCCTTTCTTGCCAATGAGCTTTGTTTTCAAGGAGGCAAAATGAGACTTGTGTGAGGTAATCAGCACGAGAGTGCCACCTTTCACACAGCAAAGCCACCTGTCAAAACCCTCCTGATTGCGACACAGCCACGAAGGCAACATAGACAGAGCTCGATGGAGCGCTCGCCTGGGCAGAAAGGTTTATCTGCCATTCTCCCTCAGCGCTGGGCACGTGTGGTAAAACCGAAATCTTTCTCAGCGCAGTTCAAGGACGTAGCTGTGGTTGCTCTGCAGCGAAACAAGGGATCAGCACCTGTTTGATCTGGGGGACGTCCTGGTTTGCCTTGCACCGTAGCTGACAGGTATGAGAGCTGCAGCTCCCATCCTTGCTGTGGCTGGGACGTGCCGAGTTCCGACATGCAGCAAACGGCAGCCGAGAGGCACGTACTTTCCTGGCTTCGACCTGCCCTGATGATGGGGAACTGCATCATAGTTCCTGGCGTGGTTAAAGCCGTTAACCCCGTTGTTTCTGCCACAGCTCCCACTTCAGACCTGTCCTTCCCTTCTTGCAGTTAATTTCCTCATTTTCTTTAGCAAAGGTGGGACATGTTACTCTGGGTTTCATCACTTGTTTGTGTGATTTGTTGTGGTAGAGACGAGGTAGTTCAGCAGTGTGCACAGAAAAAGAAACAAAATAGGATTATCTCCCATCGCTGTTCCAGGGGCAGCTTTGTCCTGCCCTTTCTCCTTGCTGTGAGCCTCAGTTTCTCCACTTGGGAATTGAGGAGACAAGCTTGCATTTTGGGCCAAGCTACAGGCAGCAACTCACTGTTGTGGCTTGGGTTAAGATTAGATTGTGCATGTCCTGGAAATGGAGGAGAAATGCAGACTTATTACTCAGTGAGTGGGTCTTAGCACGCGAGATTTTCATGCGTCAAAACCAACCACGTACTTTAGTGCATGCGCCTTTCCCATGAGGTTAAACGGATGGGACTGGAAGGGAGTTTTTGGGGTCATCAAATTCAGTCCCTTGTTGTGTCTGCCAGTTATCTTGTCTATTCCTTCCCTTAACAAACTTTTTAGGTTTTTACCAACACACACTGCTTTTACCCACAGCTACTCCAGACTCAGAGTACAATAAAGATTAGTCACTTTTTACCACAATTACTTGGGAGTAGAATGAAAGAAAAGTAAAAAAAAGAAGACTTAAAATCATTTCTTCATGAGTCTTCTCAGCAGTAAGATATTTTCTATCTGGACTGAGGTGGCTGCACTATCAGAAACAGCAGTGCAACACTCAGAAAGCAAAATGAGAGTGTCCATATCAGCTTCACTGCGGTGCACCGCAGGAATCACTTTGGATTATGCAAAGCCTGGCATGTTTCGTTATGTGAGTGCGCAGTTGGCTGTACATTGACACTGGGTCGCACACAACCATTTGAGAAGAAACTCTTACAGCCAGGTTTGCAATGTGCAGAGCAAACCAGCTCCAGCGCTAGCTTCAGCGTGGGCCCAATGCTGATCCTTACATCAGTGGCAGTTTAAGCCCCCCCCCGTGCTCGGCCCTTTGCAGTTAAGTGTTCCCAGGCCGTGTGTTTTCAGAGGCCCTCGGGAAGGTGAATGAGCAAAGGTGTGAAGTCCACGTCCACCAGCTACAGGCATTTAGCCCTTGTGGGGTTGCTCTCATTCAGGAATAAAGTTGCCTTACATTGCTGTAGCTTAATCATCCTCTGAGGATCAAGCACTAAAGGCATTTTAATCCTAAATGAGAACACATACATGTGCGTTAATTTATGGGCACTGACTTCACATCTGTAGTTAGCTGACATGCCTTCACTTTCCTGCGTGTCCCTGTGTAGCAAAGCTCTAATGAGATGCAACTGGAATTTGGGGGATGCTGTGGCTATTAGTTCTCTCTTTGAGGTTTCTGTGGTTTGGGTTTCAGTGCATTCCTTGTGTTTTGGGTTAGCTTTTTTTCCCCTTTTTGGCCTTTTCAGACACACTTTCAGTGTTGGTATATACGCATGTTTGATTAGAAGAATCTCAGATGGTAGAACTTTATCCCCAGAGAAATACATGCTTTTAGGACATTAGAAATGTTCTGAATCCTGTTGGGCTATGAGGCAGCTTCCATGTGTGGCTTAGATTAATTCTTTGAATGAGAGGAGACTCTTCCTTTAAGCACACGCTTCTCCTTCATACAAGCTCATAAATCTAAGTGCTCAGCTAAGCTACTAGTTTGTCTCCTAATGCTCTGTCTATAAGCATTGCAACAAGTAATTTTCTCTAGGGTGGTTCAGTTTAGAAATAATATGCGGAGAAGTGTCTCTCTCTGTTGGCTAGACATTGGGTGTAGAGACTAGGCAGGTCAGACAGACACTTAAATTTTTGTAGTGCAACAGTTCCGCTGTGCTGAGCTGCTCTTTTGCTTCCAAACAGGAAGTCAACCATGGTACATGTAAGGGGGAACCAAGACCACCTACAGTGATATTTTTTTCATCATCAACCATAGCTCTTCCACTCTGAGGTCACTACACAGAATGAAATGTGGGCAGGATTAGGTCATGCTAATGCACGAATACCTTTCCTGTCTGGGAAATTCTGTGTTAGCCTTCTAAGAACATCCAAGAACTCCCATTACCTGAAAAGTTAATGTCTGTGGGGAGAGGAACTTGGACTCCTTGCTGCCAACCTCATGAATTTATCAGAAGAAGATGTCTGTGCCTTCAGGTGCAGTGGTACCCAATAGGTAGGGTGTTGGTTTAGCACCAGGACTGGGAACAAAGGCACATGCCCTCATACTGTCGTGCTTTGGTTTTCCCAGCTGTAAACCAATATCTATTCTCTTTGCTTTGAAACTGCTGTTGACACTTGAGGAATCTAAGGTCCTTCAGGAGTGATGATTTAAAGCAGGAAGTAACTTCATCCTCTAGATAAGCCTTTCTCACTCTACTGACTACACAGGGAGCGAAAAGAGACTAAATTTTCTATTTAAACATGTGATTTTCCTAATACTAGGTCCCTTACTGGGGTTCTGGGTAAAAAAGTGAATGTTATTATAATGATGATAATATTATTATTGTAACCTGCTCAACATGATACTTCTTTCTCAATGTAAGGGAAGTGGATATCTCCTCCCATTTGTTGTTATCATTATTTACTAATTATTGCTGTAGCCAAAGGTATTTATTGCTCGATGGAACTAAAAAAGGAAAAGGGGCTTAGCTTGAAACTGCCTCTCAATCATAATCGCTTTCATCCTCTAGAAAGGAAGGAAAATAGCCAATTTTTTTGCTCAAATGATTGCTTGTTTTTGATTTTGCTGTTGTTGTTGTTGATTACTCTGTAAAGTCTTTCTGGCAAATATAAAATGCCCTCACCTACACCCTGATACCTGGAAATCAGGACAATCTGGTCAACTGCTCTGAGCTTTTTCAGTAGCTGACCCTCTTCTTTGTGATTTATGAGCTGTTGCCAGATTTTAAGCATGTGAGTGGTAGTGCCAGAAACAGTGGGCTTCACCTGCACTCAGAATGAGGGGCACCCTTTCAAAGATCTTTTTAGAATGTGTTGCTGTTGTTTTCTAAATAATCAGAAAATTTGAATTATATTGTTCATCTGCAATTCTCAAAAAGCTTTCTAGATGCAGCAGAAAAGTTTAATTTCCGCATGAAAACATCCTCAATTACATGCCAGAGAAGCAGAAAACCAAATGATCTTTAGACCACTGCAAGATGTAAAAACACACATTCCCTTCATTAAGAAGTGCCAAAGCGTGTTTCAAGCGACCCTCAGTTCTTAGGGCTGAAAGCTTCCTAGGCCTCACGGCATTTGTATGCAGACTTTCCCTGACTTGGAATGTCTGGCGCTTTCATTTTAAAGTAATAATTAAACTAATACATAGAGTAAACTTTAAAGTGACATGTTGTTATATTGCAGGACAAGCCTCAGTATTGTGGGTGAATGAGAATATGCTGTTGCGGGTGTAATTTTTCTGTTCTTCCTTGTGTCAAACTTCATTCACTCATTTAAATCATACGGCTCAGCAGATCTCATAACAGTTTACAAAAGAATTACAATAAATTACCCTTATGCCCTTTTCACTGAGGAGGAAACTGAGGCAAAGAGAACTGAAGTAAGTTTATGCAGCAGGTCAGTTGCAGAAGCAGACAAGGATTCAGGTCTTTGCGATAGTTGCGGGTGCCGTAGTGTATTGTGCAATGCTACAGGCATATTCCTTTGTTGTTATAGGCTAATTCCTAAAAAAATAATGAAAGATATTAATCCAAACTAATTGTACGCCTTACCTTTTAAGCAATACAGAAGCTGCTTTGAGACCTTCTCTTCACACTGTAAGAAGAAAGATGTTGCGAAGATGTTACAAAGTAAGAAAACTGTGTTTTTTACATATTTTCTAGAACTTTGAGCAGTGTGACTTCAAGGTATTCCCCACAAGTAGGGTTGGAAGTGTGTTGTCTTTTGTTTTGTCTGAGGCTAAGGTTTCATATGACTTTGGAACTCCCCCTCCCTGAGAGATCCCACGAGATTCATGCTACTATCAGGCTCCAAGACACAGAATACAGTTGCTTTCAGCAGTGCTAGTGATAAAACTTCTGACTTGGAAAACAAACCAAATTCTTTAGTCCTGGACCAAATAAAACCATTGACAGTATGGGAAAAAAACCCACAATCCTCACCTCCATGCTCTTTGTGCCATCTCTGCCCTTGAAGGGGACAAATTCACTCTAGCTTGCACAGGTGTGTTCCACAGGGTAAGGATGTGTTTAAACACAGGTGCATTTATTCATGCCCTGGTGAATGTGGCCTCTAGGTAGCAAATTCTTCCCTCTGTTTTTCCACTACAAGCTCATGTGCTTTTTCTGGGGCAGGGAACATCTTTTTTTTTCAGTGCATGTAGAGGGCTGGGTGCACTGCGGTTCTGGGCCACGGTTTGGGGCTCCTAGGCACTACCACACGCTGCATAATTAATATTAGTAATGAATAATAAGAATAATAATAACAACAATAATAATAATGGCTGAATACGAGTGAATCCCATAACCTTGCCCTTGGGTGCTTAAGTAGGAAGCATGAGCCAAGGCAATTCAAGAGAGACACCAACAACAGAGTTACTTACAGCAGTCCCGGCAGCAGCCCTTCCTAATACACATTATAAATGTGGCTGGGAGAGGGAGGCAATGCACAGCAATTTCACATTGCTAGACTCCACGTACAGGGCAGTGTACCATCACCGATGGAGTCATTTCAGTCTTGACTGGCAAACCAATGGGAACTACTGCTCTGGAACATTTTTCATTGAAGGGAGAGCAGCCCCAGAAGCAAACTCTGTGATTGGCACTGGGGTGTAAAATGAATTGCAAGCAACTGTGGTTTTATGTCTTCTATATAAATGCTCAAGTGATGAGACTCAAGCTATTATGGAAGGTTACTTCATGGTGCCAGCCAGTTGACTATCGTTTGGATGATTAGCAGCTCTACCTGTCATCTCTTTATTCAAATGAAAGGGATTGTGCTGGTTTTGGCTGGGATAGAGCTAATTTTCTTCACAGTAGCTAGTATGGAGCTATGTTTTGGATTTTTGCTGAAAACAGTGTTAATAATACTGGGATGTTTTAGCTACTGCTGAGCAGTGCTCACACACAGTCAAGGCCTTTTCTGCTTCTCACACCAGTGAGTAGGTTGGGGGTGCACAAGAAGTTGGGAGGGGTCACAGCTGGAACAGCTGACTTCAAATAATCAAAGGGATATTCCATACTGTACGACATCATGCTCAGCATATAAAGGTGGGGGAAGAAGAAGGAATGGGGGGACGTTTGGAGTGATAGCTTTTGTCTTCCCAAGTAACGGTTAAGCGTGATGGAGCCCTGCTTTCCTGGAGATGGCTGAACACCTGCCTGCTGATGGGAAGTAGTGAATGATTTCCTTGTTTTTCTTAGCTTGTATGCCTGGCTTTTGCTTTACTTGTTAAACTGTCTTTATCTCAACCCATGAGTTTGCCCACAGTTACTCTTCTGATTCTCTCCCCATCTCGCTGCGAGGAGAGTGAGCAAGGAGCTGTGTGGGTCTTAGTTTTTAGCCAGGGTTAAACCATGACAGGGATCCACTCTGAATCTGGCAGGTTCCTACTGACCCTGAATTTGTTGAGGGACACATCCTGGGGGGGTGCTGAACCTCTCAACCTTCCAGTGACGACTGCACTTCTCTGAAATGAACATCTCCTTGAGAAATTATAACAAATGAATGATTGGCATTTCTATTTCTTGCTCTAGTGCTACTATGGCTATTCTGTCTTCCATACCCAGGGCCCTTCTTGTGGTTTCAGAAGGCTGTTTTATATCTGGAAAGGAGAAACCTGGTCTTCATGTCATTCCTTCAGCAGGGCGTTCCCAGCGCAGAAAAGCATTTTGGTAGCACAACCTGTCCTTTCTTACAACAAAACCCAGGACATAACACTATCAGCTTAGCATATATTTAAGTCCTCTGGTAAATAAGAAGAGACTGAAGCTTTGCACTCAGAAAGAAAGTAGCGTTTGGCCACATTTCCCAGTAACGATGTTTCTCACTGTTTCTGTTTAGCCTGGTGTTTACTGCCTCTCCCAGGAAGACCCTTGAGAAGTGGCAGCAAAACAATTGTCAGAGTAAGCGAATATTGTATGGACAAAGCGCTTTAGCCTGCCAAGCCAAATCCTGCCCACTTCCAGTCTAATGTAAACTCAAAAAAGAAACTCTCTTGACTTTGGTGGCGTTGCGGTGAATGCAAAGCCCAGCTCTGCAGGGCCCTTCCCAGTCGTTCCTGGAAGGGTCAGCTTCTGCCCTGAAATCCATCACACCCCTGCTCTTGCCAGCAACCAGTTCTTAGGTCACAGCTGCTAACCTACTGCCTTTCAATCAGTTTTTTTGCCCTGGTTCCTCCCTCCTGGAAGGCTTTTCCAGAACTTTACTGCTCTGATGTTTAGAAATCTTCGAATTTCCAGCCTTACGGCCAGTTTGTTCTTGTGCCAACATTGTCCTTTTGCTTAAATAGCTCATTTCCCTCCATGGCGCTTGCCCACCTTCCTCTCCCTTCGATGTATTTATAGAGAGCAATCATATCCCCCGCTAGCCAGTGCATGCTCAGCACCTTCCAGTATAGGTCCTTGGCATCGGTCTTACAGACACAGCTTAAAGTGCTTCCTCTGTGTCTGAACGCAAATAGAGTTTCGTTCTGTTCCAAACATGGTACTTGCACACGCTGGATCTGCTCCAAACGGCCTCAGGATTGCCTATATACTTAATTTAAATGGCAACAAAAATACATCTCAACACAAGCGGCCTTGTGGGACAAGCTCTTTGCAAAAATATGGAGATCCGTGCCCTTCTCCTAGTTCCCTCTGCGTGAGAAAAAGGGCTACTCTAAGTTGACGAGACTGGATACCCTTCTTGCCTGGCTACTGCTCTCCCCGTGCCCTGCTCCTGTGGTCTCACTGGGGAGGGGAGCCCCTGCAGTGGCGCTGATGGGACTGGAGCTGTCTGGCTGCCAGGGTGAATCAGAACAGCTCCATCTCTAACATCCCACCGCCTGTTAGTTAATGCACTAATGAATTGCCTTCTAATTCCTATAATAATCCTTATTTTTGGGGTGAACAGGCTTTCAAGGTTGCGTCGCTTGCCCAAGGCCATGCAAGAAGTTAGTGGCAGAGCCAAGAAAGAAACCCAGGTGCCCTGACTCCTGGGCTGGGCTGTGCTCACCAGCCAACAACACTTTCTTCGTGGCTGGGCCAGATTACTCTCCTTTTGGTGAAACGTCCTATGCACCATTTCCTTCACTCCAGCAAATGCACTTGGTGCAATGAAGCACCTTTTTTTTGCCTTACAGCAAGACTGCAGGAAAGAGTGTAACAAACTGAGATTTGAAGCTGCCTTCAGCAGTTCCTAATCTCCACAAACGTTACACTCTTTGTCGTAAGGAGCTTGGGAAGCTCTCTCTGCCTCCTTTGTGAAAGCAAATACGTGGAACTGGCAGGGTATTGTTTTCACTTCTGAGTTGAGCTCGCCTTCTGTACGCAGATAAAACTTCCTTCAAAGTCAGTAAGAGTTTTGCTGAAATGCATAAGCCTGATTTGTTTTTAACTTACATGTTACTTCACTGACAAACAAGTTCAAACTAGTGCTAATGCTATACGCAGCCCGTACAGCTACTGCAGAGGGAACTGGGTTGTGATCTGCTTGGTGCATTGCAGGGAAAACTGTTCAGTTCCGATGACCAAATGTCTGTTTTTCTGTAATTAATAAGAAATACACCTTTTTTTTTTTTCAGTTGTTCACATCAATACGTTTATATCTGCGCATCAAAGTTAAAAATAACCTCCCAGAACTGCATGTGTTAACATGAGTGGGATTCTCTACAGTATGCTTGATATTATCGTTAGTATTTATTGTTATTTTGCTATCACTATTTTTCAGAGTTCATCACAGAGGTAATATCTTGAGACAAATTAGGAAGAATTTATACTGACCGAATTCATCCTAGAGCTACCCCCTCATCTTTGAACTGACTCATCTTGAGATGGTTTCACGGACTTTGTATATGAAGTCACAATTACCTGCTTTTCAATTTCCTGTGTAGTTATTATTCACCAGCGCAGCCTTTCTACTCACCAAGTGAGAATCTAACTAACAAAAATATGCATGTAGTTTATTATACGGATTCATTCTTCCAGTGCATTAATGTTTCCTGTGAGAGGTGGAGGACTCTCAGTTTACACGGATGGTTAGGGATTTTGGGTGGGAAATTTTCACCAGAAGAAGAACCCTTTTGGAACCTGCATATTTTAATACTTTTTTTTTTTTCTTTGAAAACCTGAAAAAAATCTGGAGTGGCACGAGCATTGCTGAGGGTCTTGCCTGTTCTCTGCTTATGACTAAAATTGAAAGTGATCTCAATTTTGTATTAAAGGTTATAAAACACACAGAAGTTTGACCAGGTTCTACTCTGTATTGCAGAAGTGGGACTTTGAATGTTTTGTATTCAAGGGAAAAAACAGAACCATAAAGTCTCACCTCCCAAATGCAGAGATTTTAATTGCTCCAAGTCTGCTCAGCCTGCAGCCTCCTGCCCAGAAAAGCACTGGTTTGGGGTGATGGGCTGAAAAGTGCTATTCTCACTGCTTGTACTGCTTGCGTGAGAGAAGGCATAAGAGGGCTGTTGGGGATTTATGGAGAAGAGGCTGTGGAAGTCCTAATGAACGAGATCAGAGGAGGAGGCAGAAGGGAGGCTCCTGCCTGGTGGTATGAAGATTGCTGATTCAGGGCTGCAGCCCTTGCAGGAGTTGGTGTGCTCTGCGGTGCGAAGGGAGCCAAGCCACTTATGCAATATTAATATTAATAACTGCTTTGCACTTCTATACTGCCTTTCATCCGAGGATTTCAAAGCGCTTTACAAACATTAATTAATTAAGGCCCATAACACCCTGTGAGGTAATGCAAGTAGATATTACAGCTCATGCAAAGGCCAGAATTGCCAGCATTACAGGTATAATCCTCTAGCAAGAGTTAACTTATTCTTGAGCAAGCTTTCTTACTTATACGCATAAACAGGCTTCACTTTAACACCGAGCGTGTCTTTTTTTTTTTCTTCTTCCCCTTGATCCGTCAGTCTTCACACAAGCAAAACTCCCACTACGAGCCAGGCAAATGAGGTGAATGAGCAGTACTTCCATCTCCCAGCTCACTGCTTCCTCTTTGATCATCTGATAAAATTGTAGGATATCGAGAGGCTGCAGAGTTGTGTCACATATTAGTGTCCTGCTTCTATGGGGTTTCCCTGTTCTAAATATACTTTGCACCAGGGAGATTAAAAAAGGAAGTGAACTAAAATATGTTTTATGGCACCTGCTTATCAGATGACCTCCCAACAACCTGCAGACATTAGCTAAAATGGCCCTCATTGCAGCTGGTCATAAATGTGATTAGTGGCTTTTTAGCCATTTTTTTTTTAACCATTCCCAGCTCCTGTATTTCAGGGCTGAGGTGGAAGCTGGTGGGGAAAAGGTAGACCCATTAAATCTGCCTCCCTCCTCATTGTAGCCACACATTTAACTCCTGACTTTCACTTTTTCAGCTCAGCATTTGTGCCCACTCCATTTTCAGCCTGCCTGTTCATCCATGGGAAGGTGCAGGTTGTGAAGCTGTGGGGTGCTTTGCCATCCAACCCTGTCCTCTCTGCTTGGGCCCAGAGCAGGGCTGAGCTGAGGTCCATGCTGTGCACCTCTGAGTGCACCTACAAAGGGGTCCTGTCCTGAAAAACAGCGCTGAGTGCACTCTGAGATCTGGGTTGACACCGCGGGCCACACCGAGTCAGGTTGTGCAATTAAACACACCGGCGTGTGTCCCTCGGTGCATCCTGGCAGGAGCAGACCTGGCCAAGGGGAAGCTGGGTGGTTGGAAAAGCCACATTTGGGCTGTTACATTCCAGTGCTCTCGTGTACACCGTGGCCTACAACATGCATAAAATTGCTATTTATTGTATGGGCAAGAAATACCCATTTTTCTGCCTTTAACCCCTCTCCCACCCATCTCCCTTCTCACTTCTGGAACTGGATACTCTGAGTAACCTGGGGTGGAACAGACTTCCTCTGCTCCAAGCTCAGCAGACGAGGGGAGCGTTATGTCTGTCGTGCATGTCCGTTTTGGTAACCGCTTGCTACAGCTGGAGAGGAGCAAAGGGACCTTGGGGGGAATTAGTCCAGGGTACAACTTCTCCAGGATTTGCCCTTTCAATTGCATTCTGAAGCTGCATAGACATTAACTAATTAATGTGGTGAGTTCATTAAACCAATTAATTGCATTTCTTTCTGTGAGTGGGCTGGGCCTATCAGTCATCTTCATAGAGTGCAGTTTAGGGCGTTAAAAATATTCTCTTCATCAAATTAAACTTTATTAAATAATAACTCCTTCCAAATTCTAGGCTAGGAATGAACAACGTCACCCTAACCACAAGAGCTGTTTATTGCGCATAAACTTCTTTTACTGCCCTGCCAGCTGCCATAAAACCAATTCAGATGCTTATTCTCAGTACAGTAAGCACTTTCTCCCCTTTCATAGTCTTGCATTAACCCAAAGACTCCATCCTTTTGTGCAGAACTCCCACTGAAATCAATGGGAATTTTGTTCATGGAAAGAATGCAAGGTTGGGAAGCTATACGTCTGCATGTTGGCCAGCAAAGGCATTGTGCGTGCCTCAAGGGGCTTTTTGGCAGGCAACAGAATGTTTTGCATTTTTCAAAGACAAGCAGAACTGAAGAAACACTTAAAGGCCAAAAAAAAAAAAACCAAAAAGGAAAAGATTTGTCTTTTGCCTGGTTTTGATTCTGCTTAATTCAAAAATGAGTCTGAAAATACCTCTTTTTATTTTAAAAGAACTATAAGATTTGTGTTTTAAAAAAACCCTTTTCTAAGGTTAAAAAATATCTTCCTTGATTTTATTGAACCTCTCAAAACTCACAGGTTTATCTGTTAGATGTCTTTAACAAGCCTATTTTTCCCTTGGTATTTGTTAGACAGCAGAGTTAAAAGGTACTAAACTTAAAAAAAAAAGACATTTTTTCAAATAATTCAACCAAAATATTTTGGTTTTATGTTTTAAAATCTAATTTTCTGCTTTCTAGGTCTAATTTAAAAAAAATAAAACATTTTCAGGCGCCTTGTTTTTGGCTAAAGGCACACCAGACACTTTCTATTTTAAGATAGGTTGAGCACCACACAGTGAAAACCATGTCTGCTTCTTGGCACGGACATTTAAAAATAAAGTCACTAGAAAATTATCGCATTTTAGTAATTTCCTGTCTGTAATTTCACCCGTAAAGATCTACTTGATTTTGATTTATGGCTTCCCAGGAGCAAGTAAAAGCAGCATTTCCAAAGATTTAGTAAGAACAATGGACACGGGTGTCGAAGTGCCACTGCAGGTGCCTACATGTGAAGCCTAGATCTTCAGTCCCCGCTCAGCGCCCACTCTTGTTGCGTGATCTCTGGTCCAAGAACAGGTCCAAGTGGCCCTCCAGCATCCGTTTCTGGATGTCACCTCATGTGAGGCAAAGGAAGGAGGGACAGGTAACATCCTTTGTTGTTGAGGAAGGACAAAACCCTTCTCCTGTCTCATGGGCAGTTGCCCCAACTACTCAGCAGCTATCTAAAACTGTACTCAACTGCAATTGCACCTATCCATTGAATAAAATCCTAAATTTTGTCTTCTTTCAACCTTTGAAAGAACTTAGGGGAAGAAATTTGTTGGAAAATTGTGTCTTCCCTTCATCTTGTTCCCTTGTTTTCCACATCACCCTCCATGTTTCTACAGAAAAGCTTAAAACTGCTCAGCAGGTCAGTTTTTTTGGCTGATCTGTTTTCAGCCAAGTGTTTGACCTCCACAATGAGAGCTGGTTTTTGATTTCTTTCTCCATCTCAAGCACCTAGAATGCAGACATTACAGTGCTTAGCTTGTACATATCTGAGTACATTCCCTAGTTCTAGCTCTTAGCTTTGCAGTACTTTTGGAAACATCAGCCTTGGAAAAGATTGGCCTTATTACACCTAGGACGTTTACATCAAAACCTGGTAAGATGAAGATCCTGCTTCCCAGCTTCTTCAACTCATCGTTCCTCTTATTAATTAAAGCAGGGCAATTTAAGTCAAACATGCCAAAAGAAAATTGGAGACTCTTGGAAGAACTCCAGCCAATTAGAATGACAGTTAAAAATAAATTCATGTCTAAAAGAGAAAGCAATGTGAAAGACCACAGCAGACCACAAAACACTATAAGAACTTGAAAATAAAGCTGCAGGGAAAAATTCAATTGCATTGTGGCCAATATTAATCTCCCATCAATAAATACTATATCTTTCCCTCCTTATCATAATTGGCCCAGTGATTCCCCTTAAAGTGGTTCTTGAGTAGTTAGAGGACCTGTTGATGGCATCTTATCAGGACTCAGAGCAATGGTGTGAAAGCACAAATTGTACCTGTGGCCCAGTCTGAGAAAAAATGCAGTCTTTAGAACGTGCTGATTTGACAAAACATTGTTGTTTGTCACACACATTAGTTTTTGTCTGCTTAGTGGATAATTCTTCCAGAGGGGACTCTTCATCATCTCTCTCACGCTGCTGCTCAGCTCGACACAAGGCGGATTTTCTGGTAAAAGAAAGTATTGAAGCCAAACAGGTCCAGAGTCCAACTGGTGCTTGAAATGGGCTTTTTTGGAATCATCATCTGGATGCTTTGGGTTGGCATGTGACTTTGCATGGGTTCCTGCCTGAGGGCTGCTGCTTTCTTCAGCCTGAAAAATGACAGGAAGGAGTTCACACTACTGTGAAAGTGTTGTCGTAAAAATAGATGTCACAACGAAGGGAAGTGGGCTTGGTGGTTTTTTTCCCTTGGAAAGTGTTTTGAGTCAGAACTAACGTCCATGAAAGCTGATTGCTGACCTTAATTGACTCTTGGGAAGTAGGCACAATGCCACATTTGTTGTGTGCAAAACGGCATTCACAATCTCCATTTGTTATCAGGCCCATCCATTCTCCTGCACAGGTTTTTAGAATCTCTCCTCATGCTCCCTTTGCAGCCAGGACCTATATATTTCATGTAATATGTAGGCCGGATCCTGCAGAAAATGCATAAGTGTACATCAGCGTAGAGTGAGCTGGGTTTAGAAATTTTGCACGCTTTTCACAATTGAGGAGTAATTTTACATGCACATTTTACCACTTGCTGGATGACCCTGCCTGTTTTCTCACTGTACAGCTCATAAGGTGCTTAAACAGGCTGTATGATATGTGGCAGGAAGCACTGGACAAATATGAAAAGATTTCTGGGAGTCTGTTCAAGCAATATGATAGAAAGTCAGGCAGCAGAAGACACTCACATAGGGATTTTCAGACATCCTTCGACTGCATACATTGAGCATAATATTGTGACTGTTACTTCTATGTATACGTGCTACTCTTCTTGAAGACCACACGTGGAGTTTGGCATCCTTGTGTTCTCTTAACAGTGAGTGTTATATTTTACTTGTTATTTAGATTTCCTTAGGCTTAAGTGGCATTTTCTAGATTTTGCAGAAATGTTCCAGAATTTATCCCTTCCAAGGTGGCATGTGCTATTTGAAATTAAACTAAAAGACATCTCTTTGATGTTACTTTTCGTTCTAAACTTAGCCATTGCATGCCAAAGCCCCGGTTTTGATTGAACATGGCTTTCTTCGTTTTTGCAAGTTTTTTTTTTTTAAGTAAAGATCTTATTAAAAATTAAATTTTCATTGCCCTGTAATGTATCAGCAAGATTACACAACTCTGATTTAATGTTAGGACTGGAAATTAACTTCAAAAGACAAGAAATGGAAAGTGGTGTCTTATTCTCCCATGGCACATTACAGCAGTAAGACAGGGTGATACAGTGATATCAGAAGTGTTTTTTCTTCTCAGATGAAGTAAACTATATCAATTCATTTCTCAGCTATATATTTACTTGCATTTCAGGACACTTTTCTACTCTAAGTAAACATCTGGGACAAGTCACAAGCTGATACTACTAGAATAAAAAATGCCAGCAGAAAATTATGTTTCACTTTTCTGCTACTTCTCAAGCCAACCATTATACCTTATTATATATTTTTAAATTAAATTAGGCAAAGTATTGAGTGTTCTGGCTTGCACCCAGCTGTGCATTTAAACCCACTCTTGACTACAAGCAGGAATGGCCCCACTGAACCTGGTTATATGCCATAAAGGAAGCACATGTTGAATTGCCCAAATGGGTCCGTGCCAGGGTGCAGAGCATTTTGAGGATCCATGCCATCCCACAGTCATCTCTATGGTTTCCGAGTATCTGCCTTAAGTCATTAAATTTTTTTGAAATGGCATCTCTGTTGTGGTATGTTATCCCTCTTTCCTTCATAAAAACCTTTATTGAAGTTTCAACTCTGTCCTTAAGGCCTGATCCAGACCAGGATAGGAGGCACTACATTCACAGCAGCTGTTGGAGCTGGCTGAAGTCATCCATGTGGGTTGAGGTGTTTTGCTGGAAGAAGCCCTACTCTTACTCTACTTGGTTTAGGTCTATGGAATTTTTTTGGAGTCACTTGGAGAAGAAAGTAGATAGTCCTAAGAGATTCACCAGCCGAGAAAGTTTTGTCACTTGCAGAAGGTCCTCACACAGGAGCTTAAACAAGGCGTTTAATGTTTATTCCAAATGGGACAACTCATGACAATACTTAACTCTTTGGCACATGGACTCAGAATGGTCCCCAAACTCAGTGTTAGGACCTCAGATCATTATGTGAAGAGCATTTAACGCCTTAGAGAAGTCACCCCATAGCCCCACACTGAGCAGTAAGCAGTCAAGAAAGAATATGTGAAGTGGAAGTGCCCGAGTCAGTGCTGCAGGAAAGTGTGGCTGGGACAAGCAGGCCCCAGGCCTCTTCTGAGCAGGTCTTCAAAGGACTGGGAAAAGCCAGCTTCACTCTACTGCCATCAAAAAATGCAGTCACCAAAGGAAAAGGAGGAGCCTCTCACCACTTATGTTGTAGTCTGGTGGTTAAAACCACTTGCCCAAGAAAAGCAAGACGAGTTTTTGGTTTGGGTCTGCCTGGGAGGTTCAAACCTACTTTTCCCAATTGCCATGGGACTACCCCAGCCACAAGACTGCAGGTGACGCTGGGTGGAGAAAGCATTTCTGCATTCCTTGGTCAAGCTGTGGGACTGCGCAGGGAAGATGAAGAGATTCCCACGAGCCTTTGTGAGGAGAGAGGGATGCCGGGGTTCTGGGGCATTTCCCCTTTTCAGTCTGATGTCTGTTTATCTAGATGAAGTATGAGATCTGGATTTGGGAAGGGGGAGTGGCAATTTTGGGAGTGAGTCATGCAGGCATTTAATGAATAAAGGATCTTCTCCTACAGTTTTATACCCTCTACATCCTTCGAATCTCACTCCATAGCTCTGTAGTGCAAAATACGCATGCAGCAGAGAAGTGGAAACCAAAACTTAAGAACTCTTTTTAATCTCTAGGGCACCGACTCCTGCTCTGCCTGAAAGTCACCTTGGGGTACCGTGGTTCTTTCATTTCTTTCTGTCTACTGATCAGCATAGTTTGAATAAGGCAATGAATACTTTCTCCTCCCCTCCTCCCTGTGCCCCGCACCTCACCCTCACTCAGTAACTTGGGGTTTAGTATGGCTTCATGGGAAATGGAAACTCTGAACCCCTGGGGCTGAGGAGGGCCCAGAGCCCACTGTCCCACTTCCTGGGTGAGCACATTAATCCTGAGGTTATTACAGGAGCGGAGGGCACTGACACTGCTGTCTCCTCCTCCACCAGCTGCACTTAAAAGAAGAAAGCAACTACGACTGCATTCTTGAAGGGCATGATCCTGCGAGAGAAAGGTAGGTGTGTTCCCAGCACACCTCCAGGATTGGGCCCCGCAGGGGACGCCGGTGCCACTCTGCCTCGCCGTGCCGGATTGCAGCGGGGCTGCCTGAGCCAAGCCAGAAGGCACGCAACGAGCTGAGCCACCTCGGGGGTTAGGTGGTGGAAGGAGGGGCTTGGGGATTGTGATTTTTTGGGGGTGTTGAAATTTCCTCAAGTCTTTTCTGTCAGGTGTCATTAGCAAGCATTGAGGCTCTTCGGGAAAGACAGCCTCCATGAAGCCTCTTAACAGAGACGTGGGTACCACCAGCGGGATTTTAGTCCCACCTAATACCAGAATCCCCCTCCGGGATATGCTCTTCTGTTCACAAACCACAGAGAGAAGCTACAGAGGTGTCTTAATGCAGGGCTCTGATCACGTGGAACAATTATTGACCTGAACTTCTGGTTATTGACTTAAAATTACAGGTGGGCTTCAGCATACACTTGGGCTTAAGTATGTGCTTAAGTGAATTAAGACCTTAGGCAAGACTTAGCTTTGAGACCAATAGCAAGCAGCTCAGTGCTCATCGCCAGCTCATTGCCTTTAGACTTTGATTGCTGAGTGAGATCCACCTAGCGAAGGGGCTGCAGCAGTACATCAGGCAGGCTAAAGGCAGTTTACTGGGAATTACCTCTCGGGGGATTGGTCATTACTTTAGTTTCTTTGCCTCTGTTGCTCCCTATGAAACACAAACATTTTTGTAAAAATGGTTCCCTGTGTGTGCTAAAGAAACAGGGGATATCGATCTGGAGTATATGGCTATGTGTCCCCTGAGATCATGTGGGATCCTTTCTCTCTCATCTACCGCGATTTCCCAGTTCACAAGATGGAAATAGCTTTCCTGTGACTGAAGGTGTCTTTCACACACTGTTTCTTTAAACTATCATTTGCAATCCCTCAAAGAGAAAGAGGCAAAGAAAACTGGGTGGGAATTAGTTGCTCCTTCACGTACATTGCACTAGTTACTGTGTGGGAGGACCATTATTTCTAATGATGATGGATGGTTCCTATATGAAAGGGTTTCTTGCCTCTGTTGTTCCCCAAGTTGGAGCAAGAAAGGGTTACTATTTTAATGACAGAAGTTGAAATACCATTTATTGAGAGGGATGAAAAAGAAGCACCATAAATGCTGAATCAAAACAAATGGATTTTTTTACCTGATCACTTTTATGGCATTGCTGCTTTCATAATGCACACACACACATACATACACTGCCACTGAGCTTTGACTTCAACTATTCTGTGCAATCTCCTTTATTCCCTCGTATCTTCAGAAAAGACAATTTTCCCCAAATAAAAATTTCCAATGCACATTTTTACTCAAAACACAAAGAGGGGAAAATGTGTCTATAGAAGCTTATAAGCTGACAATTTGTTCTTCTTTTTTAATAGCCCACTGGTGGAGACAATCTCTGTTGCATAATGACAGAAAACTGAAACCTTATCATACCTAAATGCCACCATTATTTGGAGCACTGAAGGTGCTATCCAAAACAATGGCAAAGAAGGTGCTAAACAGTGACCCTCATATAAATACAAAACTGCTGGAATAAAAGCATTGGTTGATTCCAGTCCGTACTCAGCTGATTAAACTAAGGAGTTGTCATGAAGATAGATAGAGAAATAGATTGATCATATAATTTTTTTTTAATAATTGCAGCCTTCAAACTCAAAATATTTTGACAGGAGAGTATATTAAAAGCCATTAAAACAGCTGTTTTGCTGTAGGGAATATTACTTGTGGGTTGAATGCAGAGATATGTGTAGGTATTTATTCAGTAATCAATCATAGAGAGAAAAGACCTCGAATTTCAGTTGGAAGTTTTTATTTTTATCCTTTTCCTTACTACTGGTCTTTAAACCTGCTCTGAGGAAAGCTATACATGCCCGGCTGGTGCTCATCAAAAGCAAGCAATCACAGCTAAATCAGCATGCAAAATGCCACTCAACCTTGGGCCTTTATTAAAATTTGCTGGGACTCAATTTGAGATAGCGATCGTTCTTATTAAAAAGCAAAATGTAAGATAGTTTTTTTATATAAATCTCTGGATGGAATGGAATTGTTAATCAGCATAGGCTGATGTGATTTCTCTGTTGCAAATCCTGCCGAGGGCTCAGAAGTGGCACATTACCATAATTCCTAGGCTAGAGCTGGCAGCTTGAAAAAGACCTGCAAGAATCCTTAAAATGCTTAAGCAAAGCTGTAAGTCACAGCAAACAACACACACTGGGGATGGTTACCACAGGTTCTTCGTGTTATATAACAAAGTTTCTTCCTTCGGTCTATTTGCCCTTACCACAATTTGCTGTTTTGTTGGGTGATTGTTTATGTTTCCTTGATAAAAACGGTAACAACAACAAAATCCCAATCGAACCAAAGCTTTGTTATTTCCCCTAAAAACCCAACCTATTTTAATACAAACTTCTCTGCTGTACTGTGAATTCAATATGTGAAATCACTCTACTATATGCACATGCGTACATATTTTTAACTTAAAACTAGCACCACTTATTTCAGGATCAGCTTAGCACCTCTCCTTTTCCTCTGTCCTGTACTGCTCTCGTGCTGGTGCATTTCAGCCCACAACCATCTGCGGGTCAGCAGTAAACAGATACAGATCCCCATGAATATTTTGTATATTTATTTTATAATATTGTTGACCTATTTGTTATCCCGGGCACTAATAAAATGAAGCTATTATTATTGCTAATAATGAATGCTAAATAATGCAAAAAAGAATTATTTCCAATGATGGAAAACAATGCGGATCGCTGCTGTTAGAAAACTCCTCTGCACTGCCAGTCCAATTACGATTTATCTTTAGTATTACTATAACATTCAAAATCTGGTGTCGTGACTACCTTAGACACTGCACAAATGTATAGCAAAGAAAAATTTTTCAGTGTATTTCATTCCGTCTGTAAATATACACAGCCAGGGGTAACAGCGAGTAAAACAGTCCACGCAAATGTCGTGCTGCCTCACCAGCAATACATTTCGGAGGCTACGGCATCAATAGGAAATGTTTTCATTGACTCGGACGCTTTTGGCTCCGGATCCAAGACAGACGGTTGGCTGCTTTCTTCTTGTCTTTAATCAGTAAAACACAAGAGGCAAAGGAAACAAAGGGCCTTTTAATGAGGTACTTCTACCTTGATATTGCTAGTCCAAATCTAGCCTAGGCCAGTAACTGACAAAAGTGTTTTTTTTCTGATTTTTTTTCGTTAAGGGTCTAGGAAATAGAGATGTTTCTCATGGCCCAGTTCTCAGGGGAGATGTGTCCACCTAAGAATTGTACCTCCTCCCGGAGGTTTGTTGAGGTGTTCTGCGTTAAGATGCCAAAAAACTCATTGCACAGAGCGTGAGCTACCTGTTGACCTACAGAACAGCCTTTGCAAACTGATACATATGGAAAGAGAAACTTGTTCTGATGTTGATTCTTCTGTAGCTGCCTTGAAGATTGTGAGAACAAATCGGTCATAGATTGCTGCCTGATAGTCATGAGCAAATTTTAATTCCAACATTCAGGCACTCCCTTTGGAAGGGAAAGACAAGCTCAATTGTACATAAAGAGACAGAACTGCAACCTTGCAAAAATCAGAGACTTTGTTTCTAGAGCCAAACAAAATTGAGTGTGTTCCCCCCACACACATACAGTATCATCAAATATTATCAATTTAATTGCTCCGCTCCTGCAGCTGTGAGCACAATATATCAGCTTGGCTGGAATGGAATTCGTAGTTCTGTAAGACACGTTCGAAAATAAAATACTGAGCTAAATTCTCAGCTAATGAGAATCAGCATAGTTCCACTAACCTCAGATAAGCTACTGAGCAAGTAGGAATTGTGCAAGTTCCTCTGACTTACTTGGAATGTCTTCACTCGATTCAGCAGAGGAATACAAATTTACTCCAAGAATTTGTGTTTCTGTGCCTTTTTGGGATCTGACATATAACTAATGCTTGGAACGAACCAGCATGATGTGATATACTACAGCAGGTCTGCTCTAAACATCAGCCATGTAGCTGTACTGACGACCTCGCTGTCACAGGATCTTGTGAATGCTTAAGATCAACACAGTTTAGGGGGGGCAATGGAGATGTTAGTGGAAGAGAAAGCTATTTAAAGTTACTAAATACAAGGACACAAGCTCTGGCTCAGAAATTCTCGATCTGCAAACTGCTGGCATGTTTGGGAAGTACCCTCGTGTGCCTGTACTTCTCTCATATTTTTTCTCCACACGTGTGCTTTTGGCCTTTCTCATAACAGGATCCTAGGCTGGGAGGACCTCTGTTCTGGCCAAGTATTGCTGGTTTTATACTCCCTAAAAAGTGAATTATGAACCAGAATTATTTTCTTCCTCATCAGGGCTTTTGTCTCCTTTTCCCCCAATCTAATATACACTTTCTGCTTTATTTCGAGCATATACATAGAAAAAGGCAGTTAAGACAATAAATAGATGATCATAAATGCCACATACCCATTTTCAACTATTCTAGGAAGAAGACAAGAATGAGAATTTTTACCCTGGGTACATTTCCCACTCTGTACAACACATTTCATTCACAGAGCTGTAGTAATGGCAATTTTATGAATCAAGTAAAATATTTGTCTTCTATGATTTAGTCAAAGTATTATTGCTAAAGATGAAGTCCAAATTGTCTATACCTATGATATATATATATATACACACATGTCTGTTTACGTATATACTTATATAAATATGTTACTAAAAAATGGATTTTTAAAATCTCAGTTACGGTTAGTAATTCATGCCTACAAAAAGGAGATGAAAATCATAACACCTTTCACTTGTTTTGCTCTGTTATTATTGATTTCCTTAGGTGCAAAGCCACAGAGAATCGGGCCCTTTTCATTTACCTCTATGTGTTTCCTGACTATTGCCATGTGACCTGTTTGAGCGAAAGTTTAGCATTCTTGAAGGGTTATGTAAATGTATATGTTAGTGAATAAACAGATGGTCTTTAATGAAAAACATCTTCTTTTCATGAGCTCTGTCACACTGATTTGATTCTTCATTTGTAGTATCAGATCTTTGATGTAATGGAAAAAATGCATAAAGCTGAGTTTACACAGACCAAATTTGAATGGACATCCCTTAGAAAGGTAGGAAAATTTACACTGCATCAACTAGTGGTAGGTGAACTAGCGCAGCCGATTTTTCATTGTTGTTGCTTAAAAATAAAAAGACGCGGATGTCGATCCAAGGATCTTTGACTGCACAGCAGATCTGTTTTCTGGGCATCAGAAGTACCCGAACAGATCTAAGAAAACAGCCTCATTTTTCAATTTGAAACAGCAATCAGATTGGAAGAGATGGAAATTATCTCTCAGGGAAAAAAAAAAAAGGAAAGGAATAAAACAAAACCAAACACAAAGCCAAAGCAAAAACCCGAACAACCTACAACCTAAAAACTTAGAGATGCTTTGTGTATTTCCATTCTTGTCAAGTCAAAATGGAACAGGAGTTTAGATGCCTGTGCCGTATTTATGTATTTTTTAAATGACTAGATTTTTTAGAATCAGGTTACGCAGCTGGACTCCACATTGCATTTGCTGCGGCTGCTTCATCAGAAATGCTGGTAGTATTTGTCAGCCTGGAAGTGTCTTGAGGCTGCTTCTGAGAGATACAAGGAGGCAACTGATAAGGAGAGCATCAGAAGGGCAGTTAATTGCCTCCAGTCTCTCGGTGCCGGGGAATATTTAAAATCTATGGGATTAAAGGCAGATTAAAAACTGTGGAAGCAGGAGCCCAATAGCGCTGAAAGATCGTAATCAGCAAGGGTAATGGCAGAGCAAAAATGAATGTGGCAAATAAAATGACAGATAGGAAATTCAGATCCGCTTCTAATGCTCGAAGTTCCATCTTGTAAGCACAATTCATCTACGTGTAAATCATTTTTTGGCTTCAAGCTTATCAGCCAATCGGTGAATTAAAAATGCTCTTTCCTTGGAGGATTAAAGAGGTTGATTGAAGTCAGTGTGAAAACTGGCTAATAAGTCTGGAAATGTCAGGAGGGTGCTTCATAGGAACTCAGTGTACTTTTTCTATCACTGCTATGAAACAGGAAGTTTTAAAAGCTCTGTAGTTCTGTTACTTTGAGAAATGCTTTTGTGTCCTTTCTTTTTTTTTCTCTCCTGTGTGTCAGAGTGTCATGCAGAAATATTTTAATTTGCAAGATGAATGGTGATAGATGCAAATGTTGAAAAATGAGATTGGGAGAATTTGCTAAAATAAGCAGAGAAGTAAGAGAAATTTCATTTCAGAAAGCATGGGGAATGCATATCATGGCCATGGGAAGTTCTAGGTTGCAGGCCATGAACTGCTTAGACATGTTCCACCTTGGAGGGGGGTGTTTAAACTTTGCTCCTTTTTCATGCCTAAAAATCTAGCGTAGGTGGTAAGGCCAGAGACTGTGATAAGGCAGTCTCACTGCTAAACATGAGCAGTACCAGGGCAACTACAGATGCGGTGCGTGTATGAAAATACACAATCCTATATGACACCATGGCTTTCAATCACTGCTATTAAGAATTGAACAAGCATTTCAGAGCTTTACATGCATAAATTACGCTGTTCCTGTTTATACAGTCAATATTTCCATCTGCAATGCCCCCACTAGTAAGTGGAAGCGTACTCACGTGGGTATATGTAGAGAATTTGGCCACAGTTGTCAGAAACTGTTCCTAATGTTTTCTGGACTTCAGACTAATACCCTCTCTTTGTTTCAATCCAAAATCACAAAGAAAGACAAAAAACATCCACAAAGAAGTGAAAGAGAATTTCCTGGAGGGAAAGCTGTTACCTGCAGCTGCATGACGTCTGGTGCTCTGTATACCAGTTTCTCTTCTCATGGGCTCTAGCAACAAAGAAGTCAGATGTGTTCATGGATATCAATCCTATCTTTCACTAGTATAGCAAGCATTAGCCCTTGGGGTTGTTAGAGCCATGAAAAGGAGTGAATGAACGAGGATGCAGATGGGGTAAGAAAGAAACTGACCGTTCAAATCTCAAGGACAGAGCCTAAAGAATACCACAGATCACTCTCACCTCTTGCTGTCTTAGACAAGTTGGTGTCCTGCATGCTGCATGCTGGCAGCACAGCACTGTCCTTTCCCACCTACCCTGTAAGCCAGATACTGGTTGGCCAGATACTGGTTGGCCCGGTCTGTCCGTGGAGGATTACTGGGAGCCCTATGCTTTGGCAGCAGTTTTAGGCTGGGATACTACCCTTTGCCCCAGGTATATGACCCACTGCATGCCCCCATCATGTCCTCTCTTTCTTGTGTGGTTCTGGGAAATATAGTCTCACACAGCAAAAAAGGAAAAAAGATAACTTGCTGGAAAGAAATCTTGTTAAACCTTGAGTTGCAGGGCCCAGAAAATGTCAAAATCAATGTGAATGGCTGTTTGCCTGCTTCTATTCTGTAATGTTATTTACTACGTCTCATTCTTGGGCTTGGATCTCCAGACGGGCAAGCTGACCCATATTTTCATTCACTAGTTCGTTCATCATCACAACCAAAGAAACTACAAAGGTGCCCACAGATTCATATAACCCCTGTCAAAAATGATATCCCAAAACTCTCTGCACCTTCCTGATTCCTGAGTCTCTGATACAGGCACCTCCAGGGAGGAGAGGCAACGAGAGATGCTGGATTCCTCTCCCCACCGCGAGATGCGTTTCTGTTCTTTTTTTCCCAAAGACTGCTTTTCATGTAAAAGGCGTTAACCAGTGCAACTCTAACCCAGAGCTCATGTTGGCCAGCTGAGAACCTAACCGCTAGACTGCTGAGTGGTGGTCTATGTGTGTCTGGGTTATGGGAGGTTTCTTTGATCTCCTTATGCCCCCCGGAATGCACTTCTGTGCAGCTTCAAGAAGAGGCGGCTGCACATCCTATCTCCCCAATCTCAACCTCACTTTACCCCCGTTGGTTCGAGTCCTCTCTTGGGAGGTGGGAAATGTGGTTTGGATCCCTCCAGGCTGAAGAAAGCACTGAAGCCAGATTTCTCACTTCATGGGCCAGCGCTTTCACTAGCTCGTCTCCTGTTAAAAATAAAAAAAAACAAGATGTGTGCACCCCTGTCTTGGTCCGTGTTTCAAAAAGAGTGAGCAAAGCTCATTTCTGAGCATTTCCAGATGTCTCCCCTCGGGAGTGGGCTCGGCCCTCTGGAACCTGAGTGGAGGGAGATATTTTGCTTTGCAGACCTGATTCATGTACCTTAGGACGGGTTGGAGTTTGGGCACACCCTGTGTGCTCAGCATTTCCAAACTGGCTTGCTTTCAGTGGCTTCCGATGCATCGCATGGAGTCTCGCCCCAGGGCTGCTCACTGTTGTGGCAGACTTCCTGGTTTTAAGCCTCCAGGCTTGAGGCTGTAACAGGACCTGAGAGTAGGTGTATGGAAGTGCTCCGCTCTCTGAGATAACTAACACTCCTTATGCATTAGGTAGGGAGAGCCAGGGGCCTAACGCTCCACTTTGGGTTCCCATTTTGGGTTCAGGCACCAAAAAAATCAGTGCTTACCTCCTTCCCTTGGAATTTGTGTTTAATTTTCAATTTGGGAGAACCCTTTACAGTGCCTCACAGCACCAAGTATTTTCTCTGAATGCTAGGGTTAGATTACTGGAGGTATTTAGACTTCTTACAATGGAGATGAGAGCCTGGAAAGCTTTTCAAAATCTTGTGAATGTAGGTACTAATTCCTAGATCTTCAATGGTACTGAAATGGACAAGGTTTTAGATACCTAATTACCTCTCTGTTGTAACTTCTGCAAACCCCACTGGATGCCTGTGTACAGCTGAAGGTGCACAGGTATCTTTATAAATATGGCCCTCAGTGTCGTTGGGTATATCTCTTTGGTGCATTTCGTATAAAGCCTCTAGGTTACAGAATCACAGAATCACAGAATCACAGAATCACAGAATGGTAGGGGTTGGAAGGGACCTCTGTGAGTCATCTAGTTCAACCCTCCTGCCGAAGCAGGGTCACCTACAGCAGGCTGTAGAGGACCTTGTCCAGGCGGGTCTTGAATATCTCCAGAGAAGGAGACTCCACAACCTCCCTGGGCAGCCTGTTCCAGTGCTCCGTCACCCTCAGAGGGAAGAA
>Ga0065711_1029254_pt1 | contig 36932 bp, 18 predicted proteins | sample Hoacrofraction12_FD_59098 | JGI IMG/M metagenome (GOLD analysis project Ga0065711, IMG submission 59098) | Hoatzin crop microbial communities from Cojedes, Venezuela - Epithelial fraction 12 v2 (version 2) | ecosystem: Host-associated > Birds > Digestive system > Esophagus > Crop | place... | reverse complement strand
TTTCTCTTTCTTTTTCTTTTTCTTTTTCTTTTTCTTTTTCTTTTTCTTTTTCTTTTTCTTTTTCTTTTTCTTTTTCTTTTTCTTTTTCTTTTTCTTTTTCTTTTTCTTTTCTCTTTTTCTTTTTCTTTTTCTTTTTCTTTTTCTTTTTCTTTTTCTTTTTCTTTTTCTTTTTCTTTTTCTTTTTCTTTTTCTTTTTCTTTTTCCAAACAGGCTCCGCTTTTCCTGTTCACGCCTGCTGTACTGTCTTTCATAGCCTAGCAAGAGATCAAGGCAACCTTTGCAAAGTTGTGGGAATGGGTGGATTGCAAAACAAAGTTTTGGTGACACGAGAGCTCAGCAAATCGTGGTCTGAGAGCTGAGATCAGGTGCCTGTGAACCGGCACTGATGTCTGGAAGGAAGCAGGGCCTCAGGAAGGATACAGCGAGGCTGCAGCTTGCAAAGCACATTATGTCTAGAACTGCAATTGTGGCATTTCATTGCTTTAAGACTGTGTTTGAGTTTTGTCTGCAGAAAGAAAGATTATAGTTTTTTTTGGCTTTAGGACTGGTACTTCAGGACTGATAGTCCATGTAAGTTTCTGATGCCTTCATTGCTGTGAAGTATATCAGATCTGAAGATGCCAGTGCATCCCAGGTGCTGGGGACCTTGAAGTCTCAGACTCTTAAGAATGAAGGATCTGCTTTAAAACAACCTTCTTTAAGGATAATTTCACTAGTGAATTGGACAGAAAAAAGCCGTTCGCATCCTCCAAATTGCCTGGCTTTCCGGTGTGTTTCCCAGAGTAAGTGCTAGTACGTTGACTACTACTCTCCTTCTCTTGCATAGTTCACCTTTTTCCTACAACTCCAGCCTACCCACAGGCACCGCCAGCTCACACACAAAGAGGAACGTTTCTGGAGCCCACTGCTGCAAGATTGCATAATCACTTACTCAGTGTAGTCAGCGGGGACAGGAGAATGAGGCTACTTCACTGCTGTTGTGTGTAACATATGCAGAGGAGTTATGGCTAAATAACAGCAGCCACAGTCAGTGAAGCATCTGAATTTGGCTGGCCACTCAAATGGACAAAAAAGAGGATTGTTTCCTACTTCTCCATTAAAGTAAGCAATTATCTGTTGTCTCTGCTGGTTGCTATGTACAGATTACAGATAGGGCAGAAAATTGTGAGAAGAAGGCAAGAGACTGAGTGAAACAGAGGGAGAAATATGCTGGAAGGTAGCTTTGAGAGGATGAGAAAGAGGAAAGGGAAAGAGTGACACCATTACCCTGGAGATCAAAGAGCAATTCAAGACCTCCTCCTATCAGCCAGGATTAGGATGGAAGTGGGAATGTTCTTATACTTTGCTGTTTATTTGTCTGTTTGTTTGGATGCATAATAGTTGTCCATACTATTGGATACAGACTAGGCAATAAACATGTCCTATGGTTTTGAAAGCCATAACACAGATGATGTAAGAATGACAACTTTTTTTTTTAACTTTGTGATTTGTTGTTTAAGGGAAATGACTAGAAATGTTGAGCCTGACTCATGGTTTCTGACTGCATGCTTATTGATATGAGTTCCAGTACGATGGAGCAGCCCCAACTGTGTTTTACAGGTTATGGTAGCAGTACATACTGCCTTAATAATTTCTTGAAACAATAGTGCAAGTTAGTTCCTAAAACTTTAAATTGTGTAACATAGATTTGCATACATTTTACAAGAAATATTTTACATTTTCTTTTTTAGTCTTGCAGTTAGTTACTCTAAAAGTGCATTTAGTTAAAAGTATCTCAAGTCACTTTCAGCAATCTCAAACCTATACAGATTAGCAGAATAATCTCTGTGTGTTACTTGGACTGAAATTCTTCATATTGAGAGTAAGGAATTATAGTATTAAGGTAGTTCAGTTAATACTTCACTACTGTCTGTGGGGTTTTGCCATAACTATTTTTCTTGTCACACGCTGCTGTAAATCTGGGTAGACATATATACTCTTGTAGAATTAAAAAGCACACTTAAAAATGTCTAAATTAAGCTTTTAAAATAGAAAATCTTAAGCACTTCCTATGTATTCCATTTTACTTTCCCAATACGTTTCCCAGTGAAAGAAAAAAAAAATGAATAGCTTTATTACAAAACTTCATGGTATTCCTGTACTATGGGAACAATATATTCTTAAGCGCTCCATGCATCTGAAATTTGTCTTGATGTGGCCCATTTATTTTAATTTGGGTCTGTCAGTGGAAAAAAAGAAGTAATTAAACTTGTGACTAGCATGGAGAAACATTTTACGTTCTAACACTGTAGCTTGATACCCAGTAGTTTCTTTATATTTCTTCCAGTTGTCAGATCAAAGTCTCTCAAGTGCTATAACTCAGCCATGCTTTGATTAATTACTTCACACAATGAATTTGCAAATTATATTTCTGAAGTGATTTATGTACTTCTTAACTTCAATCACGCGTACCCTCCCCCCTGGTCTGTGGTTTGATTTTGTTTTTTTTTTTCTATTCCAATCTTTATTCACTAATGTAGTCAGTCCACACCTTGTAAAAATATTTTTGAAAAATAACTGATGTAATTTTATGCTTAACAAATTGGTGTAGACAGAGATTTCCAGTAAAGAGCAAAATCTTACCTGAATAGTGCAATTAAGCAGAACTGTAAGAATGACTTAAATTGCAGTCACCCACCAGCACTCCTGGTCAGGTCTTCAGCCTCAATGCTTTATACAAATATATGAAGTCCCTCCCTAAAAATTTCCAGCTGCAGGTTTTGTCTTGGCTGGGGTTTTGTTCGAGATAGGGCTACTGGAATAGCTGAGCTAAGGCAACCTTTGCAATACATGTTCAAACCAAACATTTGGTTACTGTAGTTAGACTTTGGTAAATAGTATTTGGGGAAGTAATAACTTGCCTGCACCAGTGATGTGCTTGTCTGGGCAGCGTTTAATATTTACATTTGTGGTTTTGTTATACAGTCTCACATGACATGCTGCTGTTCGTGTTCAATCCATTTGCGTTACATAGTGGTATCTAATCTCTGTTTGGTGGTATTGTGTTTATAGATATAAATATCCATGCCTTCCCTACGACTTGATCTGACAAGTTTCTGAAGGAGTGCTGTGAGGTTATTTCTCTCATTACCTCTATCTGATATCCTTAGCTCTGAATGTTTGAACAGGGCATTCATTCACATGCTTTAGAAGCCATTTTCATCTAGATGCTGCTTTTTTTTTTTTTATTCAGGTATGAACCTAACAAGGACACGTGAGTGGAGGTAAAGGACTAATAGTAGGGTCCTGACTGTAGAAGTGTGACTGGCATACTGTCCCAAATACTCTTGTTCCTTGTCACAGCTGCAGTGTAATTGTTTTGTCCATCCATATAAGAAACTGCACAGAATGAAATAGGCTGAAGTCTTGCAGATTGGAAGTATTCATTCACTCCCTGGTTTACTTTTGAAACACAGTAATAGCTCTCTGTCAGACAAAACCCAGCTGTGTTTTGGGGGGTAGCTGACTTTGAAGGCCCCTTATTGTAGGAAGAATCGACAGAATTTCAGCAAATTTGGTTCTTTGATGCTCCTGGCAAGCCTTGTACTCTCAAACACCCCAAATGCCTTCACATCATGCCCCAGGACCTGCAACAACTTCCTTAGTAAGTGACATATAACTGTGGTGTTGATGGGCAGCAATGTTGATCTCACACTATTTTGAACACTTTGAACTGGAAAGAAAAATGCACGTGAAAAAAAAATAATTGTGTTCTAGGGCCACCAAAATGGGGCAGAGGGGAGAACTCATAGAAAATAACATGCAGAGTGGAAAAGGCCAGTCTAGGCTTGATGGGGTCAGCCAAGTACTGTATGCAAAGGTGCGCTGCAGCACCTGACCCAGAGGTGAACGGTCGTTCCCTGAGACAGATGCATTTAGCTATTTAGATATAACACAGTCAGAACAAGCTGTCTAGCCCAGAGTCATGTCTCCAGTCACAGCTAGTAGTAGAGACATGAGGTAATGGATATACATTTTAATTAAATTTAGAGTGATACTTCTCCTTGTATGCCTTCTCTGTCCTAGCTTCCTTGTTCTTTCTACCTTCAGTTTTAAACAGATCCATTACTTCTAGGTCTGATCCTGGACATTGGTAGACAGGTCTGTTTCTATTTGTTAGGAAACATTTTTCAGATGAAATTCTCTGGTCTTTCTGAAACGCTGTGATATTCCAAAATTTTTGAGGAGTTTCAGAAGACTGAAACCTTTTATGACTCCTATGCAGAGCAGTTTCCTATTGTATTGACATTTTTGCTACTGAAGTGCTAATTTCACCTAAAAAAACAGAGACTTAGACAAATGCCTTAACTGATATGAATAGTGCTTATATAGGAATACCCTTTAAAGACTGCTTAATTTGATCACTAAAACATAAGCAGAGGAATTGTAGTTTCTTTAGCTGAAGTCTTGCCATTGCCTCATTTAATATTGTGTTCATGGCACTTGTAAAATCTTAACATTTATGTGGGCCCATCCTGCGTGCAGCTGCACAACGTCATTGTAAGGTAGGGCATAGCACTGACTCCATTTTTTAAAAAAGCAAGACCATTTCACTCAGACTGAATGCCCATGGTCATAAAAAAAGAGTCTACACGTGCAATACATTTTCCTACGACTCTCTCCAAGCGTACAAAAAATACAGATCACAAGACTGTTTCTATTTCTAGGTCCCAAATCAAGAAATAAGAATGTCAGCAGGCTAAGTACTAGCTTTGCAGGAAATAAGAGTCGTAGAAGGGATCTTTAAAAAATGGATAGGTTGATTTTTACGTAGGGGCCATTATAAAATCCTCTGTTTATGAAAAGAAAATTAGTGTCTCCATTTCTGGGTTAAGACTTGAGAAACCAGCAGACCTAGCATAGTAATAAAACATTTTAGAATGCTTATTATTAGGATATCAATGTGTCTCATATTGAAGCAGGAAATGCTTCAGTGTGATGTTCTTCAGCCATGTAGCATGTATGTCAAAAGATTACTGTCATCGCAGAATACATCAGAATAAATAATACATTACTGGAAAGACCTCTTGTTTCTTACAGTAGGATTCATTCGTCTTGTGTTTCTTTTTCACTGTGTTTATAAGTATCTGGGATGATTTTCCTAAAGGATCTGCTGGGATACATGAAATGTAATTCTTTATAAATTAAAATGAAAAAGTTCAAAAGTAGTTATTTCTTTGTATTTATTATTACCTCTGTCGGTGTAACTTCCTCTCTTGCTTGTTAAATATTGTCAAGTCTACCTAAACGTATTTTATTTTCTCACCCTGCTACTCCCAATAGCCTGGTAGACATTTTGCAATAGTTTCTAGTTTACCATGTAATTTATGTTATTTTCCCCTTTCAGTTTAGAAGATATTTCTTAAAAAAGGAAATATTTCTAATAAAAAAGTAAATACTGAAACTAAGACAATATGCGAAACCCCCCAAAGCTTCGTATTTAATTCATGTTGATATTTGATCTAGAAAATAAAAGAACAGTGGCAGAAAAATCACTGATGTGGCCTATCACATTACAGAGTAATTAATTGTTGTTGTTTGTATAAACATTGGGACTGACATTAAGACAGGGATTCAAAGAATTCATGTGTCCTCAGTGTTACCAGTTACAGTCCTTTTCCTGCAAAAGAGGTGTTAGCTCAACTTTTACACATCCTGATTTCTCTCCTGACTGTAGCATGTAAGGTTAAACACATGTGTAAACCTCTGAAGATTGATTCCTTAAAGATGAGAATGTCTTTTGATAATTTTAAGCATGTAAAATTAAGCTCTTGCATTAATCTTCTCCAAACTGGAGCGTGTTAAATCCGAGTTAGAGCTAGCCGTCTCCAACATACAATAACAATCTGTTGAATTAATAGATGTTTATCCTCTTCAGTAAAATTTTGTTTCTTATCTTGTCATCAGAAGAAAGTCTGATGGGATGCTTATTATCCTAGATTTCTTCTTTTTTTTTTTTAATAAAAGATGATAATATTTGTTTTGGAATATCACCTAGCTCAGAGGGACAGACCAGTTAAAGCAGTTTCTTTTAGTTTAGTTTGGCCTTTCATAGGCTTTCCTTCTCCAGTACCTTCCCAACACTCCCATACTTGGGGTTTTCCACCTGATTGTCTGTAGGAGCAAATCAGTAGGCTGGAGAACTAAGACCACTTTCTTTATTTCAGTAGCAACATCCAAACAAGAAGTGGCTTCCACACTTTTGCCAGCACAACTATCAAACCTGATGTGTGTGGGAAATCATCTGTTTTTACATACAAGGACTCTCAAATGGTTTAAAGTGACATGGTGTTGCTGAATGATTATGTGCTGATTTAGACAAGCCGAGGATTTTGCCATTCTTATCTGAAAGAAGAAAACGGATTTAAAACTCAGAAATATGAGCACACACTTATTTGTGCTGAATATGTCTTTTTATAATGAGTTTCCAAAATCCTGGAGAAAGGTTTGTTGGCTGCCTCCCCCCAGCCTTAAGTGCACTTGAATACCAGCAGAAAAATTCTCAGGCCGTGACGGAGGAAGCAACTTATTGACAAAACAACTCTTCTATGAAGGACCAGAGAAAATAACCCTGAAACATCTGGTTTCCGTTTAGACCGGAAGCCCAGAAAAGTTGCCTTCCATTTCATTTCAGCATTTAGGATATGCAAGCATCTATTTTTGTCTGGTTTCCAAAAGAAGTGAAGCTGCTGTCACCATGCTGCCTGTCACTCTGCTCGCTCTCTATTTTTTTTTTCTTAGTAACTTTGGAACACACTGGCCAACTTCCAAACCAGACAGAGAGGTAAGAGTGTTTGAAAGATTCAGGCTTCTCACCTGGTACTCAAAAATAACAGCCAAGCAGAGAACCTGCTTAATGCCCTCGGTGAGGATAAGGGATGGGGCATGAACTCAGGCAAAGATCAGAGAACCTGGAACAAGTATGTTATGAATGGCTTAACTGGAGATAGGGGAAAAAAAAAAGCAATGCAACCCAAAATCTTCCTAGTCACTGTTTGTAATATTTTTTTAGAGATAAGAAACCCACACGTGATGTTACTCACAGCTGACAGGCTGGTCCTCTGGCGGCTAATAAGGCACAAACACTGACTCAAGTCTTCCCTGCAGTTAGGACATAGAATTGTCTTTCTGCCGCATGGACTACTCAGTATATTAAAAGTACATATAAAAATTAAATTGCGGCTTTATTCTAATTCAGTTAAAATAGAAAAGAGCCACATGATACAAATCTGCTGGAAACTAGGCTTTTGGGGTTTGGAGTCTCCTGTTAGATCAAGACGTAGGTGTGGGTCAAAATTAGAGGGGTTCTATCCATTTGGGTGTTTGCAATAATGTCTGTTTCAGGATTTCTTAATTTCTTTATGTTTAGCAGTTTAACTGCTTATTCTTATTCAAATTGTTTCCTGAAGCATTTTCTCTGTGCTATCTTTTAACATTTAACCCACAACATAAAATGAATGAGATATGCATATGTGAAATCTGTTTCAAAGCATATCGGCACTGATGGAACTGCTGCGGCCTTCCATATAAGCATACCCTCGCATACGATGAGGGACGTTAGGCCAAAACCCATTATCCTCCCGTTTTTACCAGATACTACAGAGGGCTTCGGACACGAACTGCATGATTAGACTGAAACTTCATGGGCTCTGGGGAGAAAGGCGGAGTGACATTAGGCTGGAGCAAAAATTCGTTTCTTGCTGCGTTATGAGTCCTTTCCCAAGTTGTGGGTGTTTGTTTGTTTTTTTTTTAAATTAATGCAGCTGACTTGAGCAAGGCTGTTCATATTTTCCAGCCTGGCAGTTTTTACTTCTTTACTCCTTTGGTCTGGTACTTTTTTGGCATGCCTAAGCAAAGCTGAGGCATTCATGTCAGAAGCTGCCGATGACTGGAGCCAGAGGAGCAGCCTCCCCTCTGCGTACCCGCAGGTCTTGTCTTGAGAGCGGCGGGCGGCTTTGGACAACTCGTCCGCTCCTCTGCCGCGGGACCAGAGTCTGCGTGTTCCCAGTGCGGTGCAGGGGGGTTCTGCCTTCTGTACTGAGCGGAGATGAAGAAGGAGACCTCTGTGCATCTGCAGCTCCTTGCCATGGGCTTGCTCTCTTCCCTGATCTAGCCTGGGGTCTGTGATCCTGCCGTATGCTGATGCAGAATGAGGTTTGGCTTCCATTTCCTCATTCATATTAAAATATTATCTCTCTTTTTAATGAAAACTTCAAATTCTGGGCAAATCTGGGGATAAGACACCTTTCTCTTTTTCTGTCTTCTTGTCCCTGCACGTTCTTCTGTAATTTTGTGGACATAAACAGCCCTTACCTTGCTGTCCCTGCCTTTTTGTTCCTCCCATGCATTGCTCCCTGTGTTGCTCTGCTGCAGTTGTTTATGAGGCAAAGTAAGCACTAGACTAGCATAAAGGAAAAATGGCTTTTCTTTTGTGAGGGGTTTGGCTTTTGTTTTATTTTTTTTAAACCTGGATGATTCTCTGACTCACCGTGCCCAGCTGAAGGCACAGACTGGAGGCAGCTTTGTGTTGGGGAAGTAAAGAGACAGTTCAGTCACCCCTACCCCTGAGGAGGATGTAACCACAGTGTTAGAGGAGGACACTGAGCACTTTGTGCCTGCACTTGTTGAATTTGCTGAGAAATTTACTGTGAAATTTATCCTCTCCTGTGGTGGACAATCTCAACCTGGCCTTTATTGTACAAATGCCTCAGATTGCGAAAATGTTTGTACAACACTGAGAAAACTGTCATTGCTCAGAAGATAATTGCAATTATTTTCTCTATTATCTATTAATCTTTAAGCTCCTCCATGATATCTTTTTTGGTGTTCATGAATAAAATAAAATGGGAGGAATGAGTGAAATTTCCTGTATATGGATATTAAATACCTGCTTTGAAGGAAGGCCTTTATAATTCAGATCTTGTCCCTTCTGTAAAACACTCCCCATGGTATACCATTATGTTAAACCAATAAAGGGGAAAATGGTATTCCACGCACATGTGAGCTAATAACAACTGGCATGCAGAACATAAACACCACAGTGGGTCACACTAAGGCAGACTGGCAAGCTGCTGTGCTAGCTTAGTTTCCAAATGCCTGAAGATAATTGCCCCAGTATATCCATGCAAAACTTACAAAGAAAAAAATAAGATTATCCCAAGCATGAAACTAGCTGGAAAATTACTCAGCAGTGTTATTGAAAACTCATTTTACCTGCTGTGATATTTAGCTAATATGATTAGCAACATTAAGATGGAGACTTCTGCTCTACTGTGGAAGTAGACTCCAACCTACCTATCGTGGTGGGAAATTTATTTTGTTCTGTAACATATCAGCATTTTCTGCCTGCATGAAATCTCTTAAACATCCACGTCTACTTTCTTATATCACTGGTGTCAAATTCAGTACCGATTCATGAGCAATCTATAGTTCAGAACCTCCACAGTCAGTGAGAATAGTAAGAACATCAAGAGCAGCATTATTTCAATAATTAATTACATTGAGCAAAGGTGAAAATCTTTTTAAAATTATTTACAATAGATTTGCATGCGCAAAATATTATTTTCATGCTGAGCTTATTTTCAGGCTTTTGCATAGGTGAAGCCTATTCCATATATACGGGTACAGAAGAGGTTGAAATGCTGATGCCTATTTTTAATTAGGTATAAAACCAGATTTTCCTTTTCTTGAAACTGTTTCCTTACAATTCAGTCCTCCTTGACCATACCATCTCCCTACTTAATTTGGTAATTACACCTCCCTCTTTCTTACAAAGTCTATAATAATATCAATGATTATTATAAAATAATATCATGTAACTATAGCACCTGGGGCCTGCAGCTGTAACAAAGACCTCATGTGGTGAGGTCTTTAAGAAAAATCACAGAATTGGAAATTAGTTTTCCCTTTCACAGTTTCTCAAGAGAATACGTGGTAAGACAAGAGATAACAGATAATACACACTTATGGGGAGACTACAGGAGAACAATGATATCAAATAAGGTATGTATGTATAAAGATCAGGCTATCTCTGAAGGAGGTAGTGTCCACTGATAATTTAAATACTATAGCATCTACTGACTTGAAGGTTAGGGGCTTAAAACGCCTTTCTGTAAAGTGTATTAGAAATTGACCACATAACAGTGAAAGCTTGTGAATTTAGTTCACGGAAGGCAGAACTTTTTCAAGACTGTTGGTATGTTTTCAGGAAATCTAGCAAATGCTCAGGAATCGTTCAATTAAGCACCCAAAGACTTGGGCAGGAATGAGGTACACAGGCTTCTTGTACAAAAGCATGGAGAAAATTAGGCGTCTTGGAGTAGAGGGAGGGAGCTACCTGGGGTCAGTAAATGGGTGTAATTCTGCCTAAGTCTAAACAGTTGGAAGGCTGGGGATATGTCTCAGATCCCTCTCACTGGTTTTCTCGCTTGCACTGTCTAGAGATGCTCCTCTTCATGTGTCATCTGCAGCCCAGAATGAAAGCTCTGTCCAGGAGGCAGAAACATACAGCATTTTAAAAAGAGTGGCTCGTTTTTGTCTGTTGTTTTTAACAGAGCTTTAACACCTCACTCTGTGCCTCTGTGTGTATATACACACATATATAAATAGGCATTTGGTTCCAGGGACCAGAATTCAGATCTCCTCTTGCAAACCAAGTGCTCCAACTATGAGTTTGCAGCAGACCTTCATCTGTTCTTTCCTTTGATAGAGTCACAGAATCATAGAAAAACTGAGGTTGGAAGGGACTTCCTGAGGTCATCACCTCCAGTTCCCCGCACAAAGCAAGGCTCAGTTAGATCAGGTTGCTGGGAAACTTGCCCAGTAAATTTCTTAGTATCTCCAAATGTAGTGATTCCACAGCCTTGCTGGGCAACCTGCTCAGGTGTCCGACCATCTCCATGGTACATTTTTTCCCCTTTACATCTAAAGAGAATTGACTGTTTTCCAAATTGCGCTCATCATTTATCATGTCATCAGTGCATGAGGTCTTCAGTGCTCTTCGTCTGGGAAGAGCCTGGCTCTGTCATCTCTGCATCCTTCTATTTGTCAGCTGCAGAGAGCAGTAAGATTTCCCCTTCACCTTCTCCTAACAAAGCTGGACAAAGCCAGTTGTCTTGGCCTCTCCTCATATGCCATGTACTCATCTTCTGCCTCTCCTCTGGACTTGCTCCAGTCTCTCAACATCTTTCTTGCAGAGTGGTGCCTAAAATTGGAGAGTGTAGATGCAGCCTCACAAGTGCCAAATTAAGGGGAATAATCACTTCTTTTGACCTGCTGGCTACAATTAACTATGGTGCACAATGACACTGCTTCAATAGCGTTAGTTTGAGACTAGCCTTATTTTGAATAATCTGTATCCTGGTGGTTATAGCATTCTCTAGGGGAGATGATAGTTGTGGATTTGCATTGGTTCAGTAAGGGAGACAGCTGAATCTATTTTCTACATCCTGACTGAATGTAACAATCATTAGTTCTTATCTTAAAGGGAAGCAGCACTCTTTGTGTGAGTCCTAATGCTATATGTGGATGCTAAGTGTGTGCTGAGAATGCTTATTGGATCATGATGTCAAAATAGGTAGAGAAGCATCTGTTATTTTTATTCTGATCTGGTTTGGGTAAGAGGAATGCATTTGTTGACTTAGTCCTGTGAAAGCAGCAGTACTTCTCTGCATTCTGGACTACCACAAAACTCTATGGACTTACCAAAGGAGTTTAGGTAGCTCCAGGATTGGGCAGCAGCTGAAAAACGCTTTTCAGAACACTACGTCTTTGTCATATATGCCTAAATTCTGCTTAAATCCAATGTTTGAGCTATCTCTGATTGCTTTCAACTTGCACTGCCCTTAGGGATATCTCAAAATGCATCTCAGACACTGGCAACATAATCTTTCCCCCAAAAAGGGCAAGAGACTAAAGACTGCATAAGGACAAGTAAGAAAAATAAAGTATTTGGTGTGCCTTGAGGCTTTCCCAGCATCTTAGGTCACTAGGCAGCATCTTTCCAAGTGCTTCTGGATAGTAAACTCCCCATCATTTTTTTATATATGTTCAACCCCTACCTCAGTCTGTTTCTGGCTGGGTCTCCCTTTTCCACATGGAGCAGGTGTACCTGTGCCCCCTGAAGCAATGTGTTGTTGCTGGGAAAAGTTGCAGGAGAAAAGAATGAGCAGGAGCTCGTCTCCAGCTTAATACTCTCTGCTTTGCAGTCGCCTTCCATCAGAGCTGGGATGGTCCGCTGCTGGCACATGCAGAGCCGAAGGCAGAGATAAAAGTGAGGGCAATGGTGCCATGGGCACACGTTGCTGCGGCGGGGGAGCCTGCTGAGCCTTGGCAAGCTGAACCATTTGCAGAGCAGGTGCTGAGGAGGGGCGATTGTGCCGAGGGCTCTGAGCTAGCTTCAGCTGGCCACACTGCTCTGATGGCGAACGTGAGGTCAAGTGGCTTCTTTCAGAATAGACCAGGACTTTACCGGTCCCACAGTCTTCCTCTCAGTGAAGCTCTCTCACGGGTATGGTTGATCTTGCTTTTAAATAAACCAGCATTGACTTTAGTAACACACTTTTAATTTACCTAAGTCTATATCAATGTTATCAGCTGGATCTTAAAACAAATGTGTGTTTTTGTACGAAATTGCCTACGATTCAGTCCTTTATCTCTGCTCTAAGGAACAGTACTGACTAAACAGAAACACCGGACAACAGTACATGAGACTCCAGTTGCTTATGTGCTGGATTTTTATGTTACTGTCTGAGAAGATTTGAAGGGTGGACCTCCTTTTCTCCCTCTGCTTCAGCTACAGGCAGGAAAGTGCTTCAGCAGTAAGTCACGTTTCTCTTGTTTACTCTCATCAAGACCTTTCTGTTGCGTAATTCTTTTGTTTTCCACTGTTGTAATCTCTGATACACATGGATCCCGGACAATGTAGATGACCCGTGTGGGATGCATGAGGTTCTCTGTCAAGATATTGTTGTCCCTTGCTGGCTGGGATCCAGGTTTAGTACTAAGCAGAAAAAAAAGAAAAAAAAGAACAATGGAGATAAATTTAGATGCTGTTGGGAAAAAGAATCCAGCACACTGTCCATCCCAGCCCTTTGAAGCGACGCCCACAGTTTCCTTTGACTTTCTCAGGGATTCCCAGATTTTCACAGTAACTTATGCAACCAAAGCAGACACCACCTGACTAACATTTGGCTAACCCTTTGCAATGTCGTTCCAAATGCAAGCTATGAAATGAAGCCTGGTGTCATAACTTAGAGCCTCACTGTGTGCACACTGAACGCAACTGGAAACAGCTGGAGTGCTGATATTGGTACCAGAAGGTACCGAGACAAATTGGACCCCTGGCTGCACTGACTTCCCTGCAGGGCATTACCAAACAACAGTGCTCCCTAGGCCTGAATTTAATTTTTCTAGTACAAGAGCCTCTGCTAAGACCAAAATTCCTGCTAATAGCTCCCTTAAAATACTGTTAATCAGTGACTTTGTATACCTGTTTATTATTTTGACTAATAGTTTGGTGTCGTGTCTTTCAAAGGCCCCATCAAGATATTATAAACTAATCTGATCGCTATGTCCAATTGTATAATACTAGCATTTCTATGTAGATGTAATGTTTAATTGTTTAAAAGGAGGAGGAGGACATGGTGCTGACACTAACCAAGCTTTTTCAGTAAAATTCTGGGGGCTGAAGAAGGCCTTGGCCCCCTCCATATACCTTGTGGTTTATGTTTCTCTTGAACGGCTCCTTTTTTGAGGGTTCTTTCCCTATAATTCAAAGATTCACATTCGGTTACTGATGAAATGTTTTTCTTTGGAAAGAAAAGTCTTTGTAACATATGTTTTTGAGTGGTATATGCCCATTCTGTATTTGGGCATATAATATGGACACCTTAAGTAATGGAAATGCACTTTTCTTTTTCATTGTGTACTTATAAAAGTCAAACCCTGATTAACATAATTTTATGTAAGTAGAAATATACATCAAAATAGTATTAAGTGCCTTGACTTACTGGTAAAAAATAAAAGAAGGGAAAATTTCAGTTTGTCATTCAGATGCTCAAATCACTGCACTAAAGAGTACTAGGGAATATGAGACTAATTTGAGACTATGCTGCCATAACTAGGAATATAATGAATTAAGATACTGGCAGACTACAGGTACTTTCCTTTTTTTGACATTGTTTTACAAAATGGAAGTGTAATTTGCATTTTTGCATTTACGTGACAGTTCTTATCCAAGAGGATGCCATGACAATTTTGGTCTGCTGACAGAGCTAGACCAAAGTAATGTTTGCCAATGCAGTGCAAGACTTTTATTTGTTTTCACTTTTTAAAGTAGTAAAATGTTGATTTGGGTCACATCTTGTGAATTTTTGTCTCATTAGTTGAGTTACTTTGTCCTAAAATAATACATTTTTTTTACAAGACAATATAACTTTCAATTTAGTGTCATGCAATTGAAATATTTCCTTTTTAAATTTCAAAATGACATTTTGGTATACAGTTTATTTCTAAGATTTTTAAAATTACACCACTTTATTTCATGTAAAAAAATATAATCTGGTTGCAAATTGTTTTATTTTTCTTTTAATTTTGTCACAAATTTATAAAAAATTAATTATAAGTAGGTCACAAATTTTCTTTCTTATTTGACCAGGAACTAAAAAAACCTCACCAGTCCAGTCATAATTTGTTCTTTAACACACAGTTTCTCTGTGGGCAAAAACCTCTATGGGGTGCAATTTGCATGATAAGATTTAGTTTTTTGGGTTTGAAGGTGGGTATTATTTTTCTATTTCTCTCATTCTGATGTCAAATCAAGTCACAAAAGAAATTTCCATCATTTAATGGAAAAATATTGGGGTGGAGAGTTAAAGTGAAGAGCTTGAATAGCAGCCCACTTGGAAAGTGAATGAATAACTATCAGAAGGGTTTTAGCTGGAGTTTCAAGCTGGCAAGGTATTTCAGCACATACCAATCTTCAAGGTTTTCAGCAATACCAGGAGACCCATAAAATGATTTGATATATAATTTGGTGAAATTTGAAAGCTTTTCCTGAGCAGATGTTTTGGTTATCTGACTATAATAACTCTTTGACCTTAACCTTGGTAAATAGAGATTGTACGTGTTTCTAATCAGTGTGTGTGTGTGTGTGTATGCTGTTTTCATTTTATTTTTAACTTGAATGCCTGTCATTTAATACAAACCTGTGCCTTTAAAAGTACCAAACTTTATTTAATCCACTTAAAGGCTTAACCATCTGTAAAAATATACTATGCAAATTGGACTTTTTCCCTTCTTCAGTCATCACAGCCAAGCACATAAAGCTTGGGGAAATTTATGCATTTTGACCATCTCTAAATCGTTAGAGGCCAAACCAATTTAAATAGCAATCAGTGACCAAGAACACCCTTTGCTCTCTGAAGGTTTTTTTCCTGGTATTCTAATTATTTAGTTCAAGCTTGTTACGTTCAGCTCTGCTGGATGCTCTGCAGTCTGAATTCATTGTGCTTTGTGTAATTTGCCTTTTTCCTCTGCCATTAGATTGTTAGCTCTCAAGATGAGAACAGAGCACTAACTCACCACTGCATAGTATGAGCAGAAGCTGCTTCTTAAACTATTAAAAAAGGTAGGATGATCCTTTGGATTTGACATTTGGGACAGAGTTTTTTTTGTCTAGTTTAATTGCTTTCCAGGCTGGGATCATTATCCCTAAGTTTTCCCACTTATAAGACTGGACTCCTCCCATTTTATAAAGTATCTAGAGGCCTTAAAAAACCCAAAGCAACAAGTAAAGTCTTATTATATTAATTTTTCACTAACTTCAGTGGAGTCAAAGTTTGCCTCTGAGATCTGTGAAATCTGTGAGATCCCTGGATGTGATGGCAGTGCGAGTGGCAAGGAACTCCAAACACATGTGAAGGTTATTTTCAAAAGTGGCATCTCAGAGCGGCCTGGAGAGATGAACGTGTTCTCAAAATCTGTAACAAACCCAGTTCACAGAAAGTCAGTATTTTCCCTAAGTTTTCAATAGCCTGCCTGTTTAGAAATCGCATAGGTTGAAGCCATCACCCTAGTGTTTATTTTGTTGGAAAACTCAACAGAGGCATACAACTCTGGTGTCATTTTTACTATCAAATATTTCATCCTTTGTGCAAGATCTGGTCTCTGAAATCATTACTGGGAAGAGACAGAAAAATCTTCTACTGGGCAATTTTTTTATGCCTTTGTGACTCATGAGGTATAAGATGTTACAGTTTCTACATGCAAAAGATGCATCTTTTATGGCAAAATAGCTCTTCTGGTGTCTTGAAGTGTCCTGAACTCATTACAGCTTTTGACTTGTTCCAGCCTTCAGATTAATATGGTTCAGGCTACATCATTTTAAACTGCACAAAGGGTCAAGAGACCATATAATTTCAATGAGGCCACAGTTCATTTTCTGTGGCTCAGGAAAGCCAGAGGATGAAATACATATTAATAGTCACAGTTTGAAAGAAGGATTGCAGCTTTGGTATTACAATGAAGCGAAACATTTCATACATGATGTAGCAAAACAGTCACTGGATTTTTGCCAGTATGAAGGAGATAGAGAGGGAGAAAGAATGAGGAAAATAATATAATTTTAAAATGCACCTGGTACCTAATTCTTTTCTTTAAAAATAAATTCATTATGAGGAGAAGCAATATTTGCTTTTTGCTCCATGGAGTTGAAATCAGTCCATTAAGAGGGTGGGAGAAAAGATTAATAGGTAAATTCAGCATGCTGGCTCCTTCGTGTAGTTAATGTGCTTAATCTTACCTAGGTGGTGAGCTGCATTTACACTGACAATGAGTGGAGAGAGAGGAAGAGAGGTTAAATATGTGGTTAGGGGAACAAAGTTAATGAAAGCATATTACAGGATTTTACAAAAACCCCATATATTACTCTTCATTTAAATTAGTCCTTGGAAAAATTACATCCCTGGTGTAATCTCATTAAGCTAATGAGATCACATCAGGGATGATTTTGGCTCTTGTATTTGAAGTTTTAAAATGGTGGTGTTTTATCGTAATATTCTTCTTTGCTTAGAATGGGAATGAGCTTTGGAAGACTGAGAAAAGAGTATTTTTAAGGATGATGGAGACCAGTGAGATAGAGAGGATGCAGAGTAGAATATTGAGCTAGTTCGTTTTTAGCTCTTATTGTCCTTGTCTAAATCATTTTTTAAAGATTATTAGCTTTGCACTTCTGTATTTGGAGGAACTGTTGCCACCTGAAATCCAGAGTCTTAAACATGTGAGGCACCTACCTCTCCCTAAAAAGTGCTGAGGTTCACCTTTAGGTATGGCTGGCACCCTCAAAGTCATCCTCAGCTGCATTGTTCTGCTTCCATACCTTGTCAACGTTAGAGTGTCTAAGCATACACAGGTTGGATGGTGCCTTAGATAGCCACTGTGCCCGCTGACCATCCCACAGTAGGTTTCCTAACTGAAACAAAAGCTTCCCAGCCTCCAAAATATGGCTACTCAAATGCACCATTCACCTACTTCCGTCTCCTGAGAGCTTGATGCATAAAACATACACAACATATTCTTCTTCTGCTGATTTCTGTTTTTCATCCTTGACAGTAGCATGTTCAGGTTGACAAGCTGTATCCAAGTCCTTTCTTTTAGTGACAGGACTTCAAACTGAACTTTGTGAGAGCTCCAGCCATAAAATTGCTGGAGTTTTATTTCACGTAAGTGGTGAGGTCATTGGAGCTGAGACTTGCACCAGCATCTTGGGTATGTGTCTTAAGCACTGGGAGACAGCAGCAGCTCTTCTGGTCTGTGGTCCAGTGAGCAAAATGGAATTCCTCTAACTGGGAGAACGGACCAGTAACATAATACACAGTAACATAATATTCAGTAACTAACTGCTAAGGGTAATCTCTTCTAAAGTGAGTTCAGATTAATGCCTCTGTGAAGCTGTAAGAGAGATTATTTAGATTCAGGTCTCTTAAAGCTCAGGTGAATGATCCAAGAAAGCATTTACTTGACGGTTCCTCTGACTTTCTGTGTTTTTTTCACTGATCAGGAAAACTAGACATAAATGCCCTTAGAGTAAATTCATGCCTGACAATCTGTCTGACTGCAGAGAAACATTGGCGTGGTGCTTCATATGGATCTTGTCAGTGTGACAGGGGCATAAGCATTGACTCTGACTATTACTCTTTGTTAAATTGTGCGCAGTCCTGCTTAATTAGTTTTTGAGGTATCTGACTATCCCCATGTTTAAGCAAAAACAGAAGATGGCTGCAGTGTAGTAGCTCTCCAATTATCTCTGTTTGCCAGAACCAAGAAGCAATCCAGTGATTTCTGAGAGTTATGCTAGCAAATCAAATCTGCCATATTTCACTGGGGTTAGCTCAGTAAGATTCTATGTAAAATAAATTATACTTGTAAGAAATTTATCCTAAAAACCTACACAGTAATAATACTTCAGCATTTTTGAGTTACCCTTTTATTTCTCAAAAAATCTGGGAACAGCTGAAAAATCTCCGTAGATTTTTTTTTCTGATATTTTCCTTTAAATATTATAGGAATTTTCAATCTGAGACATAGGAACATTATTTCCTTCCAGCCCACCTTCTTGTTCTATTCCAGCAGACTCACAATGAACATGTTCTAAGAATGCACACCCAGATGCACTTTCTTTTTATTACTTATGACAATCTTCAGAGTGCACAGGAGACTTTTTTTTTTCCCCAGACCTTATGATTATTTGTCATGACAGTGATACAATGCTCAAGACCTCAGTGATCTTACGCAATTTCATTTTTGCTATCAATAATAGCTCAGACAAATATATAATCCCCTCTCTCCCCCTTGCTCCCTTTCCTCACTAATGTGCTTTTGAATTTTCCAGCACTATATGTAAACAAGTCATTTTTTTAATTGTTTTGATAGTTTTACCTGGTATTTGTATTATGTGATGTTCATTTCTGTTTCTGTCTAATGCCTCTTTGATATAGTAGTAAAGGAGGTTAGGTTATGTAATCTCTTTCATCTGTTCAGCTGGATTTTGATCTTGAGCGAGCTGGTTAAACTTTGGAATGTCTATTCTTTGGAAAATTCTGAGCTTTAATTTTATTTTTTTAATTCAAGAATTGACTGAAATTTTTACCGAATAATGGAAGACTAATTGATATGTTCTGCTTAGAGATCATTGAAATATTGTGCTCTGATTCAGACCTGTACTTTTTTGTTCCACTTTTGACTAAAAAAAAAATCATTAAAAATGACATACAGTTCTGACATTATCAATATTTTCTGTCAGAATTTTTTAAACAAAACAGTCCCCATACTAGGATATTTCCTCACATTTTTTTTTCTAATGTAAGAACATACTTGTTGGAAGCTGCTTACTCTACAGTGGAGCGGATAAGGTCTTGTAAGGTGTAGAATCCAGCAGAAATCAGAGGAGCCTAATCTGTTCAGGAGGCACCATGGCCCCGGGGAAGACTGGGGAGAAAGAGCAAGGAGACACTGGTGCGGTTCTGCAGGTGGGAAGGGAAGGGCAGGGTGGCCTGGGACCCCGCTGCTGCCTCACCCGCCCTTCCCTCCCCATTGCGATATTGGGTTTAAGGTACTCAAGCAAAACAAACAAACAGAAAAAGAGGTAAAAGGGTGTTCTTGGTGCTCAGATAGTGATGAGAAGGGGAAAAGCATGCTATTGCAAGCCCGAGGGAGATATACGGTTACCCAAAGGTGGACGTAAACGAAAAGGCTGAGTGACATTTGTGTCTGTTTGAAATGCATTTCTCCTTTTTTTGTCTTGTGACATGGTGTGTGTGGGGGGGAGTTAAGAGTATGGGAACACTTTATTTTGTGTTGCTGAATTCAGGAGCCTTTGTGGGTTTCATTTCTTACTGTAATAGATGCTTCATTTTGAATGCTTTAGCATCTACGAGCCTCCCAGTGTAGATGAATGAACTCTGCTGTCATTCCAAACACATGACTTCTATATCTTCTTGTCAGACGGTTACAGTTATTAAGAGCAGCGTTTAAAATTTACTTTCTTCTTCGAAGAAAGCCCCGACTGAAAGACAGGACAAATTACAAGTAGTATGTATAGTGCAGCAGTGTTAGAACTGCTGTCAGCATCCCAACGTGGCCATATGTCTGACATAAAGTACACAAAAGAAAGTGTTGAGGACTGCAGCACAGTCTAATGATAAGTAGGCCATTTAAACAATAAGCCTCTCAAGTGAGCAATATACATTCTGTTCTGTTTTTCTTACTTTGTGCTGCTTTAAATCAAAGTCCACGGGTCTGCTATTGCTGGGAGGTTGGACATGTTGTCTGCGAGTAAATAGGCCCTCTGCCAAGTAACTGGAGCTCACTCTTGGTAAAGGAAGAACATTGTTCACTAAAATAGTTTGTCTTTTGATGCCAAAGGAAATCAAATTGTAATCAAGGGCTGAGAACGGACTGAAGTCATAAAGGCTGTCTTGCCTCAGACTTTGGCAGCCTCACTTGTTCCCAGGCATATTAAATATAATTTACGTTTGCAGAGGGGAGAGGCTTTATTGCACTGGAAATTTGTTTTAAATAACACTTAAATGAAACACTGTCAGGGGCAGCCAGGGATATCCTTCTACTGTCATTAAGGCTGCTGAAAATCCAGAATATGTTCATGGGCTTTACCAGATTTGTTCTGAACTTAACTTCTGTGTAAATGGATATTTATGGTCAATGTTGATAAAACAATCGCGTTTCCTAGGTTCTGATCACCCACGCTGATTGGAAAGTTTGTGATGAAAGGCTTACCTCAATCACAGAAAGTATTTACATGTTTTTCTTCCATTTTGTTGTGCATGTGAAAATTCACATTAACTATAAATAACCTTCTTTGGATGCAAAATCATGAACATTGTATAGGGCAGTTGAATCAATTCTGCCCTTCATCTGCAGTGTATGAAGTGGAACAAATTTTACTGATAATACCTGTGTAAAAAGTTAAAGTTTAAAATCTATAGTTTCAGAAAGCAACTTTAGGAAAACTTCAAAACAAAATTTTTCTTTTTTTCATTTTTCTAAATGAAATGTGTCTTTTGGATCAGTAAAACTTGCTTTTATTTCACCATGGAATTAAAAACTAATTTAAAAATATCTTCTCCCAAGAAGTGATAATTCTGCTTTTCAGCATCTTGCTCATAAATAGCCAGCTGAGAGAAAATATTTTTTTTAATTCTTTGCACACTTTTGGACAAGATATTTTTCTTCTAACCTGACACCATAATGAACACACATCTGAAACTTGTTTTACACATTTGCACTGAGTCAAAGCAATGGAATCTGCCAACTAAAAATTAAAAGGTCTTCCATGAACGTCTCGTTTCAGAACAGATTAACTTCTTTGTTTTGCAGCTTGTCACACTGCATATAACATTTGTCAACAAATTCAATGTAGTTCTGTATATACTTTGCAAAGGGAAATTTTACCCTAGGGAAAATCAGAAAAGATAATTAAACTACCCAAGAAATGTTTTGGTAGCTGCTGTCTTTAAAAAGATGGGTTTTTGTTTCAATCTTTCTGTTGGAAATAATGTTGAAACAACATGCTTCCACCTTAAAATGGCAATATTTGGATCATTTTGCACAGCTCACCTCTGTTCAAGTAACGATTGACATTTGAAGCAATTTAAGATTAATTCTGCTAAAAGACTAAGACAAATTTTAGACCTTGCTGACTAATTTGGAGGTTTAACACAAGCTTTTAAGAACCTTAAGAATATGTTTGCTGTGTCTCAGTGCTTGAGGGACCAAAATAGGTAGGCATCTGTCTGTGATGTTCCTTAAAGCCCTGCCCCTGTCTGCACATGCGTTTATGTAAGTCTTGAGGACACCTAACATCTGAACGACTAGCTTCATGCCCAAACTCTGTCACCTCAGAGTAATCTATACCTCATGACTAAGCTTTTTCTGGAGCCTCCTTTGAAACCATGTACTGCTCATGTGTTCTGTACAAGACATCTAATTTAATTTGACTCGGGGCAGTGGATTCTAATAAGAGGTGAGGTGCCTAGAAGATATGACCTGCATTTCTCACCATCGCCTGAATCCTTGAGTGAGTCTAACCTAAGGCACTTAAAAATAGCTTAATGAAAATATAAACGAAACCTATCTTTTCGTGGAGGTAGAACCCTCCCTTTTCCAGATGAGAATTAGGATTTAAATGCATTATTTCCTGAAAAAAAATTAATTAGATAACACTATTGATATTACATAATTTTAAGGCAAAATATATGATATTGGCATAGATTAACAAAATATCAGGTTTTGTTATCAAGAAGTGAGAGTCAATAACTGCAGAAGTTCTGAAAGTACCCTTACTTGTGATAGCAATGGCTATTCCGAAGGGAAAATGGCAGGGCAAAATTTTTTTACAGTGTAGCATAAAAATACCAGGACTATCAACTGTAACCCATGGCTGCCCTTTTCCTCAGCTGTAATACACATTTAGAAGATATATGGTGAGGATTAAGAAACTACAAAAGACATAAGAGTGACTGAAGACGTAAATGCTATGACACTCAGACATGAACTAAGCTTCCTGGCACTTCTGACAGCCACAGGCAGTCAAGGGGTTTTGACAAATTGGTAGCCACTTTAAAATAGTCCATGTCAGTGAATAATACCACATGATCGTGGAGCATGGGCTTTTGAGACTAATAAAAGCAGGACAGCACTAAATATGCAATCAGACTAGGAAGACATTCCAAAAAAGTAACTGGAGAGACCTCAGGACATGTGTTCCCTTTAGTGCATGCAGGGATTAAGCTGCTATGTGAGTTTGCATCTGTGGTGCCTGTGAAGATCTGCAGCTCACATACACTCTGAAGTCAGGAAGATGCTCTGAGACAGCCCCACACACTCTGAAGAAGTCCTCACAAAAAGCCTTTCACAAAATGACTTCAGGATCCAAGCCTGTCTTCAATATTCCCTGCTTGAGTGCGACGCAATCCTATATCGCGCTCTTCAAGTGGTCTCAAACTTTCTGTTGCTTTTCTTTTCCCTCCCTTTCAGGCAAACAATGTGATACAGTGCATTCAGATGTTAATAGGACCACTTGTGTATTTCTTGAAATAGGAACAAACAGACTGCTTTAAAAGTTTTTACTTTATATATAGATAAGTGTATAGGGATATTTATACTTCTGTTATGTTTTCTGCCTTCCTTTTGTATTGTCTTGTAAACATGTCATGAACTTGATCCTTCATTTCTGAAAACAATAGGAGCTGGATGCTGACTTCAGGGGAAGCAAATGAAAGACCCATCTTTCTATTGTTGCAGCTTTCTTGAAAAAAAAATTGAGGCTTTCAAAAATGTTCTTTGAAATATATATGCATATTTCAAACAAAATAGGAGCAGCAGGACATGTTTCAATGCCCCGACTGTACTTGCTATCCCGTCTGCTCGTAACCAGGGTAATGCTAGGAAGCAAGCAGACAGATATAAAAGACAACCCAGCTGAGGGTGAAAATAAAAAAGTGCAAGAGGTTCAAAGCTTGTAGCCTGACTGTCCCCACATCACTGTTACCTTGTCTGTAGATGCTCATCAGCGAATCAACTGGCAATAACACAACATGTGTTTGGGAACAGGACATAGTTTTTCTGCAGGAGGAAATTGGTGCTGTTGCTGCAGAGACTGGGCGAGCTAGTTCTATCAGCTCACGCTGTTCTGTTGGACTTGTTTTTTTTTCTACTCAAGAAACCCAAAGCCAGTCTGTTTAAAGTTAACAGCTATTCAAATTGCCAAACGATTTTAGAGGAGATGTGAAGATGAATGTGTGCCAGATTTTGGTTGAGATTACAATGAAGTTAACTCACTTTCACAATGAGATCCTCCCACTAAACTTGTTTTACATGCTAAGACTTGGTAATATGGGAAAAACACGGCTGATGGGGGTAGAGTTACTAGGCTGTCATCTTAACAAAGGACTCTTGGAAACGCATTCCCTCCTGGGGAAAGGGACTCTCCTGAACGAGGCTTTGTCTCAAGAAATGTACAAAAGACTGTTATAACAGAAAAGTACATAAAAAACAGTGTTTTAAGATCTGTAATATTCTTATCAGTTGTTCTATATTACTTAATCAATCATCATTCCTAAGTAAAGAAGCTATTTTTCAGCAGTCAGGCAATCAGGTGATATAGGCCCTGTAGTGATGTCTCTAATTAAAACCATCTGAAACTCACATACAGGTATACATCTGTGTGGATGTGCATACATCTGTATCATGCCTAAAAACATACACTTCTCTATATAAACATCATGTATAATTTCAAATAATTTTGCTTAATTAAAATACCATTCAGACTAAGCAAATGTCTGTTACTTCTGCTACAGGAGCAAACACTTTTTCTTTCTTTGTGTTTGTCTGAGTTGGAATTGAGCAAACTACAACATCCTAAATCAGCAGCACTGAAAATGCCCAGTTTACATGATCTATAGAAACCATAAACAGGCAAATTTTGGTTTTTGGCTGCTGAAAATCCAATGCCATGAAACAGCAAAAGAAAAGAAAAGCCTTGCCATGCTATGGTAAAGGAAGCAGCGATCTTGTTAATACAGCCCCGTAAAGCAAATAATTGAATGATTTCAGCCAAAGTACATTAAAACAAACTAACAACCAAACAACCTAAACTCAAAACTCGCACTGCAGATTAGGTGTTTGTTACAAAGGATGTCAGAAACCATGTCAGACGAAGCATAAAAAATTAAAGAGACTTAATTTGGAATGCTCTCAAAAGCAAACATGAAACTTTATTCAAAGGCAAAGTTATCTGTTCACTGTAATGTATTAGAATACTGGCTATTCAATTTTTTGTTTGAGCTCAATGGTCCTAAAATAAAACCCCAAACTCTCAATACAGATTTCTTTGCCCACATGCATACAAATAACTTTAAAGATATGTATTGTACTCATCCAAGCATTTTCCCATGTATATTTTCATTTTTTAAACACTACCATTTAATTGCTGAATTCCTTGAGTGTGATGAATCTGGGTGCTAAATAGAGGTTTGCAAAAGAAGGGAAACTTCTGTAGTAAAATTGTCCACTTTTCCAGTGAAAAAGATAAATATTAAGAAAAGCACTTTTAACAATCTCTAACAATAAGTCCCTGTGATGCAAATATTAATGAACAATGAACGGTAACATTTTCAGGACACTTGAGTGAAACCATTGAATAGTACCCACAGACACTTTTTTTCCTTTCTCTGTGATAGTGTAGACTTTTCAATACCTTCTTATTGTGCAGAAGAGATTTGTAGTTTGTCTTGTTCTTTGCAGTTCCAAAAGACACAAGCCAAAACAAGCTCAAAATTCAAAGAAAAAGGATAGCATGTTTTCTTCACTGTATCAGGAAAGGATGAATAACTGTTGTGCACCTAACATGCAGAGACATCTTAGTATAACAAGACACAGCTTAACTCCTAGAGTCCTTGTTATTTAATCCATTTAGTTCTGCCCAGGGATCACATGAATTTATGGAAACCCCCTGCTATCCTCTTTGTTGACTTCCATCCCTGCTGGGAGATCCCCATCTGCTGGGAAGTGAAACTCTGTCCTGAACTTTACCTCATTTAACAGAGTGCCACATGTAAATCCAACTTCTTCATTTATTACTTTGACAGAGCAGATGGCAATGGGCTTTTAAAAGACTGTAATGTTGCTTAAACCCAGCTATATTTGTAGAAATAATAGTTTTAGCTGCTTAGATTCTAGTGCCTGATTTTTAGGAAAAGAGTCTGACACAGGCAATTAAATTTTTGAGCCATCAGTACTTAGTGATGCATCGTAATTTAGCTGTTTTCAGAAAATCATATTGTGACCAAATAATCATTCATTAAGACAGAAAATACTTTTTTAATGGAAATTTGAGACTTGTGTTTGGTGGCTGATATGAGTGACTAGTTTTCTAATAGCCTTAATCACTGGAGTATTTCTTTACTTGTTCATTTAAGCCCATTAATGAAAACGTATGATGTTAAGTCTAATATCTACTAACCCTTGATGACTGTTTTGACTTCCAGCATTGTCCTATAAATAACTGTGAATGACATGCACTGAAAATCAAAGAGTATTATTTCACTGTGATTAAAGAGAACAAGTTCACCCAAGACTTTCTTTTCATCCAGTAAGACCACAGAGAAATTCATTGTTAGCTTGAGTCAAATGTACTTCAAAATGTCTTGTCCTTAAAAATCTTACCCTAAATGCATAATGAAGGTTTTAAAAATAACCTGAAAATTCAGTCTCAGCCACTGAGTTTACTTGCAGGAGACATGTAGTGGGATAGGGAACATAATGTACAATGACAGCATCCTGGGCTTGAAGACTACAAATACCATAAATTACTCGTCCTCAAGACCCAGTCTAATGGTTTGTTCATTTGTCTCTTTGTTTATATTCAGTGACATCTGAAGGGATTTTTAGCCCTGAAGAAGGAAAGCAAACCTTACATAGTCAGTGCTGAGTGTGCTTTTCAAACTTAAAATATCAGATAACTTGGTGCTCTGTAAAATTCAAAGAGCATGAATTTGTAACAGATACATCTGGGATCTGTGGTTATGTTCATCTTGGCCATCAACCTTCTGATCATATTATAAGTATGATGGCCAAGGGGCACTGGTTGTTGGAGTGGCATTTGTGCTCTGTCATGCAGTCATTTCATCTTGTATGGCAGCTTCAGGGTGAGACATCATATGAAGTGAACAATCTGCGTTCTTTGCTGTAAGTTAAACAAATACTTCTAATATGCACTTCCTTAGTTTTAACTCAGGTGTTTTAAGGTATTTCAAACTTGTGCATATGCATATACCCTAATGTCAGATACTGTGGTTCATAGTAAGTTTTTGCCTTTCTGATGATAAATGACACTGGTTAGAAACAAGGAAGTCTGTCCCCAAAGGGCTTTTATTATGAACTGTGGGCCTGCTCTGCAACTATACTGGTCAGACTTCCATGATACAACACCCTGCTTTTATTGATCATCTGGAGAGCATTATACCAGGAGGGGTTTGTCTCTCTGTGTAATTTCCTTTAACATACATTGTATAATATTTTAAATTTTGGTTAGTATATTGGAAGTTTTTGAAGTTTTGGTATCACGTGATTTTCCTTGATTTTGGTTTCAGATAATATTTAATATTCTTGACTTACAAATTGAAACCCAGGGGCCATCTCCTGCATGAAAATCTCCAGGAAGATAATTCTGGTGGCAAATTCCTTTGCAGCAGTATTTTTGCGATATGGCATGCAGAAAAGTGATGCACCAGAGTAAAAGCCAGAGAGCTTCTGTTCTTATCTAATAAATTCCCTTAGGAAAATCTGAGGAAAACTGGAGTCAGGCATGGCTATTCCTGCTTTGACTATAACCTCAGGAACACATCCCACCCTGATCAAGGCAGCTCCAATGGAAAGGACAGCAGTGATCTGGTGCTGCCTATAAAAGTGATGGGAAATCAGTGGATAGTTAGTGGGTATGTATAACATAATCCAGTTGAGAAACTGGACTGCGGTGGGAGGCAGTTTGGGTAGTACGAGGAGCTGTGAGGCCTGGGGAAAGGAAAACAGTTGAGTCCTGCTGGTGCAATATGTGCTGACATCCATGTATGCACAGATCTCTCTGGTACAGTCTAACCATGGTCAGTTTACAACAAAATAAAATTGCTTGCCCTTTCTTATGTTTGAGAGCCTACAGACTGAACTTTAGTAGAGAAAGTGTTATTACTCAATATGAAGAAAAATGGTGGAATGAGGACGTGATTTTTTTCCTAAGATGTCTAGGATTAGAATTGTCGCCTTCTTTGTAATTTATGCTTAAAAGCAATGTAAAAAATGCAGCACATATTATTTACATAAAGAGAGACATATAATCACTAAGGAAAGTTAACACCACACGGAATTTAAAGAAAAAGAAAAGAAAATCCCCAACGATTGCACAAGGATTTGAAAAATCCCCATGTTGGTAAGCCCGCTGCTTCCGTTGCTGAATGGTTATGTGTAGGCAGTTTATGGTATTTCGGTAATTCTGACCTTTGTTTAACTACATGGCTGTGTGTCAATAAAGCAAGAAGTCTAAAGAAGTAAAGCAATCACTCTGTCTATAGCTAGTTAAAATTCATGGCTAGCAGGGAACAGATTGCCACAGGGAAGCCCTCAGCCTGTCCATCTACTGGTACCGTACCACCAGCAGAGCTCCTTTTATTCAAACTTCTCCCTGTGGTTGCCTCCAATTCTTTTGCAAATCTTCCTCTCCCCTCACAAATTTATAGCCTATTGACGACTTTCTGTGGGTGGCTTGAAACATCTGGGTAGCAATCCTTCAGTCTGTGTCCTGCACCCTCCCTTAACACAATGGCGCACAGGCCACAGGCAGTGCCAGGGCAAAACCCAGGAGGAAGAATGGAGCTGGTTAACATGTATATTCATTACCCACACTCAATTAGTGGCGAGCGAAGGTGGAGGAGCTCAGGGCCTTACTTTGTCAGCCTCGGAAGAGAAGTTCCCGCGATTGTTACATCAAGTTTCATTAGACTAATTCAGTTTAGGCGATGCTAATTTCCTCGTGAATGTCAGGCCTATCACTGCCTGTTGCCACTTTTACAGGACATTTTGCAGTAGAATTGGGCTGAGGTTGTTGAACTCATATGTCCCAAGGCCGGCGGCGTGATAGAGGGGAGAGTGTCTCAAAAGAGCACACACAATTCATTTACAGGAGTTCTATATTTAAATTCACTTAATGGATTTTAATAGAGAGGGCAACTTTTCCCCAGAGTTTTAAAAGCATTAGATAGCTGGGATAAAGCTCCCTATTGAACTCTGATTTTAAATATTTTGTAAGAAATGTCTATATTTCTAGGGATTTATCTAAAAAGGTAAGTCTTTTAGTAGAGACTTTTTGCTGTAGGATAACCAGGCAATGTGAGAGAAGGAAGGGTGAAAGAAACCCTTTCCTGCTTTTTTCTAGATAGCATAATCATGCTAGGAGATTAAATTATGAGATTTACAGATGCAATAAATATTCTTTAGTTTTTTTGTCTTGCTTTCCCGATTTATATATGCATATATGAGGGTGTTTAATGAAGGGCAAAGGAAAAGATAGCATGTTCTTTGTGTGCATTAAAGTTATTCGATGTGTAACTGCTCCTAAATGACACATGCTAAATCCGAGTTACTTGGTTATTTCATTGAAATCGGTTGTGTCAGATTGATATTTGTTCAACTTTCTTGTTGCTGGGCTGGCCAAGTGCTGCATGTTATGTTCCTCACTGTGAATGGTGAATGCAGGAGACATCACAAGTTAGAGATCTTGGTAAATTCTGGGCAAAATTTTACTCCAGATCTAGGCTAATACTCTTATTTTAGTATGTCAAGATTAGGTATTTAAATTTTATAAATGAGGTTGCTTTTATTGTTGTTATGTTCTCTTAGACAGCTGCTGGATTTATTTTTTGTGAGTTTTGGGCAGAGATATGGAGTTGAGCCTGAAGGTTTGAGACGCGAAGATGCTGAGCGGCTTATGAAAACACACTCTGACACCTCTTCCTTACCCCATTTCCCCCCCAAAAAAAAAGATAAGAGGAACAGCAAAAAGCAGCATGTCTCACTGTAACCTGGACTGTGTCATCCCTTGCTGAATTTTCATCCTAGCTTGCTAACACATTTGCATCAGAGTAAACTGCTTCATGCTTCTGTTCTGAGACAATAGATCCGTGACCTCAAAAGACACATTTCAGATACACCCAAGTGGCAAAGCGGTAGTAGGATGACATACCAATCTGTTATTACTTGCAGAACAGTAAATATGTCAGGCGATGAGGCTGATTCAAAGTTGGTATTGATGGGACATGAATTTGTGAGATAGTAGACAAACATGTCTGACCTGTTAAGCTATAACTGGTTTTTCTTCAGTGTGTGCTGGAGAACAACGATGGCTATTAGTGTATTTTTATAGAGAGAGGACTACTGGCAGGTGCTATAAGTCTCTCCAGAGAGCCTAGGTAAAGAAATGATTAACTGGCTGAGACAGGAGCTTGAGCACACACACAATTACTGTGTGTCATTGTAGAGAAGATTGTGTACGTAACATTAGTTGGGATGAGGAACCGCTTCGGTACGGAGTATCAAATACAGAGAGCAAATCGTTAAGACTCAATCATCTACAGTGCAGGAAAACGTGTTTCTTTGGGAAAGAATGATCAGTCTGTAGTAATTCTCAGAATAGAAATACTTTCTAAATTTACTAAGAAAATTGTTTGTCTGTCTGTAAAGAAAATGTGCATAAACAAATTTTAAGCCATGCATTACTTATTGGAGAGTAGGATGAGGCTATTCTTGAACAAAATATAAGTCATATCTAAGAACATGATAGAAATCCCAACTTTTTAAAATATTTTTTATACAAGTGTGTTTTTACACTTCAATATTGTCATTATTTTGTCAAAAAACATGGCAGACATTTAAATTAGAATAGTAAGCATTCATTTTCAACTAAAACAACTCTTGTAAAAAGATACTAGCAGTATATTTTTAGTGCTAACAGATTAATAAAATATAATTTTCAAGGCATTTCATTTATTTAGTAGCAGCTATAAATTACACATGAATGGATCACTCTCTGAAGAGAAAGCAAAGGTGTGTGTTTTAGTCCCTTATTGAGATCCTTCAGTAAATTCCTGAAGGATACATATTTCATTGATTGGCATCTGCCTACACTTTAAACAAAGGAAAAAACAAAGGAAAAAAATATTCCATGTGGCACATTCCCTGAGGACTGGGGGATTTCTTTCTTTTATCTTCTGTGAGTGTAAACACTGCATCTCACCCTTCCAAGCTAAAGCTTTTGCTCCTGAAATTAGAGATACTTCACGCTTCTTGTCACATCCCTGGTCTCTGTGAAGAGAGGTCCTCTAAGGAGCTTCTGCTTATCTTGTTTTACTTTGAAACCTGTTCAAAGGAAAGAAGAAAGGTCCCACTTAGCTGAGTTAGCCTGAGACTAGATCATTTGGTTTGCTTATGGAAAGGCTTCCCTTTAAAGATAAGAGCCCTTAGAATGTATCAGATAATTTGAGCTAAACTTCTGGGTTGTATGTCTTACTGTCAGTCTCAGTACTTCCGCGGCTGTCTGCTCTATCATGTGAGTACATCACAGTTACTCAGTTTTGTCATTACAGCATCCCAGCGAGATAAGAAAATGCCTTTATTTTGTGCCTGGGGAACTGAATCACAGGGTAGGTGAAGAATCTCACTTCAAGTCAAACGGAGACTCTGTGGGAAGCTCTGTGGTTGATACAAGGTACTAAAACTAGGGCTGGTGTCCCAGAGCAGTGCTGTCTCCACAAAACCGATCTTGCTCTTACTTTTGTCAGCTGTGCTAACGCTTAGTGAATGCCTTTTCTTGAGAATCGTGTCCAAACCATGCACAGACCTGAATCAGCAGCAGTGCTGATTACATAGAAGTACAACATTTTAAGATAATACTCACACCATGTGCAGACGTATTTTTGTAAGATGTTGAGTGCTGTGCATTCTTTAACGATGCAACTACATATTAAGGACTTAACATTATGAATAAATTTTTGTGACTTCCAAAGCAAAAGAAGACATTATTTTCCTTTAAGATTCAGATAAAAAATTAAGAGAATGTGTTCTCAGATTTTTGAGAGAAGAATATGTAATGATTTACCATGATTCAGCTGATTCACCTACCTCAAATTGCAATAATATGATTGTCACTGAATTTCACTGTTGTAATACATCCATTCTGGGACCAAAGTGGAAACATCTTCTCCAATGAACCAGAGCAGGATCCAGAGTGATGACCCTTCTCGACCCTCAAAAGGCTGCGATAACATGATTCTGGACTAACTTTTCCTGCATGCTTAGCAAGAGCTAGTGCGAGCTAGGATTGATTCTTCAATGGTGCAGATTTTTTTCTTCAGTTTAGATAGGACTTGAATATTATCTGTGGCAACCCATTAGTTCAGTTAAGAGACAGTCTCTGAAGCAAGTTCTTTGTTTCGCCATGTCTGCTGCAGTTACCAGTAACAAAGAGAAAGGGAATGACAGGATTTGAACTGAGGTAGGTTACAGCAGAGCAGTATCTGAAGATCATCCCTGCTGCTCAGTTGTCTGTGTGAGTGATGTGGGGAGGCAGAAGGTGCAGTTTGTGTTCTCTCCTGGGCTGCAGCTGGTGAGGTTACCAATATGTCTCTGTATGTGGTGACTCTGGCTACTGATGGCGCTTGTGTTTGTCACAGTACTTACACTAAGGGTCTGTATGGTGGAATACAGAAAGTGCTACACAAATGTGCAGGCACCCCTCCAAAAGTGTTATGACATTGGAGGAAAGGCTTAGAAGCAAAATTAAGTACTGGTATTTCTGTTCTAGTTTGGGGAAGGATTTGAAATCCTCCTCATCAGAAGTGGTTGTGCCGTTTAATAGGAGTAGCATAAGTGTACCTATATTTATGTATCTATACGCTCATATGCATGTACATAAAAACATATACATATGTGTTCAACTGTAATTTTTTTTTTTTTGTACTTAGAAAAATAAAAGTCAAACTGACAGATCATATTCTACTATACTGCTTTTGGAGTCTCACTTATTCAGGTAGTTAGGTAAAAGTTATTCCAAGTGTAAGTAAAGTATCATAAACCATCTTCTCCCATTGTTTTTCTATCACAAGCAAAATGTTTCTTTGTGCTAGTTGATGTTACACTTTTTTAACATTCAACTTGTGGTAATCATTAGCTCCTAGGCTGACAATGACAAGAGCATCGTAAATTTTTGTTTAATGGAATACTGCTTTCCTAGACTGTTTGTCTGACATTAGGCACTGGACGGAGTAGTCGTCTTGTTTCTATCCTTGCTTGACTGCCTTGCAAATGTGTTGGGTTTTGGATTTCAGTGTCTAGTGTCTTATACCTCACACCTAATGGCTCCTGTGCATTTCCATAATCTTTCTGGGACAGTTTAGATGACACAAGCTGAGCTTCTTAACATGGTTCTGAACATGGCTGTCATGGTTTAACGCCAGCTGGCAACTAAGCACCACACTTAATAATTAAAAAGAAATAATAACATCATCATCATCATCAACACCAATAAAGATACTGTAAGGAAAAGACGAAAAAATAAAATGAAAGAAACACAAGTGATGCAAATGAAAACAATTGCTCACCACCAACCAACTGATGGCCAGCTAGTCCTTGAGCAGTGGCCCACCCTGCCAAACTCCCCGCTAATTTTAGAATCATAGAATGCTTTGGGTTGGAAGGGACCTTTAGAGGTCATCTAGCTCACCCCCCCCTGCAGTGAGCAGGTATATCTTCAGCTAGACCAGACTGCTCAGAGCATGACGTCATACGGTGTGGGATATCCCTTTGGTCAGTTGGGGTCAGGTGTTCTGGCTGTGTTTCCTCCCAGCTTCTTGTGCACTCCCAGCCTCCTCGCTGGTGGGGTCGGGTGAGAGGCAGAAAAGGCCTTGGCTCTGTAAGTGCTGCTCAATAATAACTAAAACATCCTTGTGTTGTCAACACTGTTTTCAGCGCAAATCCAAAACACAGCCCTGTACCAGGTACTATGAAGAAATTTAACTCTATCCCAGCCAAAACCAGTACTATGGCCTTGTAAACTGTCCAGATACCCTACATGCAAAGCAGAGATGTTAAGACTGTTGCCTCAATGAGCTTTAACTTTTGTTACTGTTAGACTTTTCTCCACAGTCTCGCTCAGATCCTTCAGAAACACCACTGGCTTCACATAGTTCGTGGCTGCATCGTCATCTCCCATAACAGTACTTCCAAGGTAAATGAACTTACCCACTATAGACAGTGAATAGTTGTAAGGGGTTCTACTTAGGATTTAGCAAAATCGAATACTATGAGTATAACAGGAAGACACTCCAATAGTTCTGTGTGCCCTCTGGCCTCAGTTCTGAATTACAGCATTTTTTCAGGTTACATATATGAGAGTGATAGTTTATTTACTGAATTAACTCTGCGCTGGCTGCCTGATTTTTGGCAGTGTGGAGAAATTTACAGTGATGTCAGTGAATGTGGGAGATTCTTACCATCTCTAAACATGGAACAATTGTGTTAGACTTCAAGATTGTAAAACTACAGTTACTGATTTCTTTCCCCCTACATTTCTGCTATCAAAATAGATACTGGACTATGTTTTCTATATTGACATAATAAATTAGACCTGAAAATACAATTGAAATATGCCAATTTTACACTAGTTAGGGATCTGATACAGCAAATAAAGTAGAAAACATAATCAAGAGGTAATACTCAGAATGATATTGCTCAGTAGAGATATTTCTGAGAGGATTTGTTTAGCCCATTTTGTGCCTGCAAACTGTGTATAGATTCAAATTTCAGGGAAGTTGGAAGGGAAGAGTTAGAAGGGAGGCTTACCTAGTACAAAAACAAAATGGCATGAGAATTCCTCCTGTGCAGCCATCAGATACTAGAACCTGTCAAGCACTAGTGATTTATTGTGGGAAAGAGTAAGAAAGATTGTGTGTATAAATCAGAGTGTTAGCTGAGTTGTGGGTCAGCTTCAAAGCCTTCACACTTCCTTCCCTCTACTTTTTACTCTATTCTACACCTTCTTTTCCCAGTGAAAACTGCCTTTCTCCTTCATCTATGCGTTACTTGAGGTCTGCCTGCTTGCGTACTTTAAACACCTCTGATTATGGGAGGGCTTTTGACCTTTTGCTTTAGATTCTGTGTAACTTTCCTGCTTGGGAACATTATAGGTAGTCTTGCTGCACTGGGCCAAGAAGTGCTGAACTGCTTTCAGAAGACAGTCTTTGTTGCTCTGAAAAAACTGAGGTTTATATGGTAAGGCAGCCGTCAAAAAAAACCACAAACCAAACCAAAACAACTTAAAAATGGGGCAAAATAAATAATGTAGCTTCATGAAATGCCTGGTATCCAGCCGTCTTTGCCTCTGCAGACAAACTTGATAGAATGCCTGAGCAATAATTACCAAAAAGACTTTTCTACCTTTTCTTAAGTTAAACGAACCAGCTACTGAAAACTGTTCACTTGTTAGAGAACAACATCAAAATATTAAAGTGGGTAATATCACAATAAACAAATACTGATCTTTTTTTTCCTTTATCTCTTACTAGACTTTAATGACTTCAAGTTTAGCCTAGGGGTGTTTTTTTTGGTGGGGGGAGGAAGCGAGTTGAGAAAGACTGAGGGCCCTCTGGAGATGGGAGGATATTTTCTGTCTTTTACCAGTGATTTTTAGCAAAGGACAAACTAATGAACATGTAAGCATGCAACCACAACCATGACAACAGTGCACGAAGAAAATGCCTCATTACCCACAAAATTGCTGAAATTACTGTTCTCATAAGTTTCCACTGAAGAGATGTTTTCCCTAGACTGAGTTTCTGTTATTCATCCAAACAGTGAAGTTATCATTTTTTTTTCATTTTTTGTCTCTCTAATAAACACTTACCCAAAGAGCTATGTCTGTCTTGAAACTCAGAGGTGTGATTACAAGTCATAAAAACCTACCTGTGAAAATTTAAGGTTTTGTAGTCGCTAAGTTTGGGTTTTGGCAGCATCTGCAAAACTCATTCAGGACACTGTGCCGACCTGGGAGCCATGCTGATGTTGATCCACCATTATTTATCGTTAACCTAGCTTGGTCAGAACTGTTTCAGGTAAGCATGCGATCCCAATCTATTAATACATGGCTCTGTGGCTGGTGTCACCGACACAACTTTGGCTTTTTTGACAACAGGCTTGCTGGCACCAGACGGGATTCACCTTTCTCAAAGGGGAAAGAGGGTCTTTGCTCAGGAGCTTGCAGGGCTCATTGACAGGGCTTTAAACTAGATGTGACGGGGGAGGAGGAACATATCAGGCTTGCTGGTGATAAACTACGGGATGATTGATACATAATGGTTGGGAGGACAGGGTGCTAGTATGGGCCCTCAGCCTGTTGCCCAGAGGCATGCTGGGAACAATGCAGCACAGTCAAAGTCTTGCAGAGATGAACTGGGAGCCCCTGAGGTAGAAGGCTCCAACAAGGAAGCTTCTGTGAAACACCCCAAGGGAAAAAAGGGGTGTTCTTCTGTGAAGGTGACACGACCGACAGCCCAGATGAAGTGCCTCTACACAAATGCACGCAGCATGGGAAACAGACAGGAAGAGCTGGAAGCTACCATGCTGCTACAAAGATTGATTTGATTTCACGTACTGAAACCTGGTGGGATGAATCACATGACTGGAGCGTGGCTATTGATGGCTATGGGCTGTTCAGAAGGGACAGGTGGGGAAAGAGGGGTGGAGGCGTTGCCCTCTACATCAAGAAATTGATACAGTGTGAAGAGCTGTCCCTGAAGGATAGCCACGAGCAGATTGAAAGGCTATGGGTAAGAATCAGAGACAGAGGCAACAAAGGGAACTTGGTCATGGGTGTCTCTACAGGCCACCTGATCAAGGAAAGCCCACTGACTAAGCCTTCTTCCTCCAGCTCCAGGAGGTTTTGTGCTCGCAGTCTCTCGTCCTACTGGGGAACTTCAACCATCCCAACATCTGCTGGAAAAGTAGCACGGTGAGTGTAGGCAATCCAGGAGATTCTTAGAATGCATTGAGGACAACTTTTAAAGCCAGATCATTGACACCCCTGCCCGAGGGGACGAAATACTGGACCTGATGCTCACCAGTGAAAGTGAGCTCACCAGTGACATCGAGATTGGAGGCAGCCTGGGCTACAGCGATCATGCATTGGTGGAGTTCACACTCCTGAGGGATACGGGAAAGGCAAGGAGTATAGTCAGGACCCTAAATTTCAGGAAAACAAAATTCCAGCTCTTCAAGAA
>Ga0065711_1003277_pt1 | contig 36933 bp, 16 predicted proteins | sample Hoacrofraction12_FD_59098 | JGI IMG/M metagenome (GOLD analysis project Ga0065711, IMG submission 59098) | Hoatzin crop microbial communities from Cojedes, Venezuela - Epithelial fraction 12 v2 (version 2) | ecosystem: Host-associated > Birds > Digestive system > Esophagus > Crop | place... | reverse complement strand
TTTTTTTTTTTTTTTGTTTTTTAATTCTGTTCTTTCTTCTTCCTAAATGCTCTCAGCATGACTTCTTAAAGTGACACCATAAGAAAGGCCGTACTAGGTCAGGCTAGAACAGCGTATTTTTCAGGCAGTGCCCAATAGCGGACTCCTAGGGAAGAACTGTGCAGTTGTCCGTCCCTAGGATCCTTTCTCAGCTTCCAGCAATCAACAACTTGGGGACTTTGTGAACCAGAGCTGTCTGTGTGTTTAGTCGCCTTTTGTGGATTTTTCTTCCGTAATTGTGTCTAATTGCTTTTCGAAACCATGTAGACTTTTGGCATCGGCAGCAGCTTGTGTCAATGATTTCCATCCAAGCTGAAATCCTTCTCATTATGATTAGCCCAGGAACAATTTGCTAAGGAAAATCTCCTGTTATTTGGAAGCTGTGATCTCCTGTGCTAAAGGACTTGAAGCAATAAGTATTCTTTTGCAAAGTATTTTGCTACACATTGCACAAATCAGGACTGCTGTTAATACAAATTCACAGCATCCATTGCTACAATTCAGAGTGAGTTATTACTGAGCATACTGTGAATACAAATTAAAAATAATGCACAACACTCAACCAAATCCTAATGGACCAATGGCACAATGTCAAATACATCAGGAGCAAAGAGTTGTAATACTATTATTAAAACCACAAGCAAACAAACAAAGCAAGTAAATCAGCACTGAGAAAAACTGTTTGAGCAACATTTACTCATCATAGATCAGCATGCAGACTGACGGTGCGGCTCCCAGCGGTTCTTAAAATGCCGGCATGGCTGGAGGGGGGGTATGCCTCCAGGGATGTCACGTAATGGAAGGGTTCTCATCAGGCACTGTGGTCAACGGTTGAGGTAATTATGTCAAGATAAACATTTCTTTCATCAGTGAGAATGGCACAGTGTGTCCAGCTGCTTATCTGTAGAAAAATCCGATTTGGGATCACATACAAAATAGCAATAGAAATGAGGGGCCATAGTTCAGAGTCATCCTTAATGATACAAGTGATGAGCTGCGATGGTCAGTCAGCATCATTTATCCTTATGGGAAATCAGAGCCACAATTTGGGAAATAAATAACTGCATAATGTAAGCAAGTAGCATGGATCACTTGGAAGAAGAAAAAAGAGGGATGGTCCTGTGCAGCCTGCTGTAGGTGACCCTGCTTCAGCAGGAGGGTTGGACTAGATGACCCACAGAGGTGCCTTCCAACCCCTACCATTCTGTGATTCTGTGTGATTCTATGGCTGTATGAGGGCCTCATCTTGGGAGGGGAAGATTATTTATTGAGTTTGATCCAGGATGGTGGCCTGACAGCCCGGCTTCAAACTGGCTTCTTGGGATCACAGTGCACTGAAAAAAGCTAGAGCCCATTTTTTCACATTCTTGTATTTCCTTTGTTAAAATTGACATAGAGTACAGTAAATAAAAAAATAAGGAAGCATCATAGGCTGATGTATGGGGACAGACTACTTCATTGGTACTGAAGAAAACGGCAGAAGTGATACAGAATGCCATAAACTCATAGAATTGAGGGGTTTGGAGGAAGGAAGACAGGACCTCTGTCTTTTTAAACTGAGAAAAAGCCATCAACTCCATTAAATACAATTAAAAATATAACTGCCCAAATTGCAGCCTCGACCTAGTCTTGCATGAGACTGATTCTCCCAGTCTTTTCTGCGGCTAAAACTGTTGAATACCCCATAGAAACCTATCCTCTGCAAAACCCTCATTTTCTGTGTTCCGTCATCAAGTGTTTCTGAAGCTGTCTGTGGCATTGTGAAATTAATGCTGGTAGGACTGTGGCAGAAAGTGGGTCCCGAATGGGTGCAGGTGTGCCTGAGTGACCGTGCCTGAGCCGGGGACATGGGGATCTGCAGCGGGGGCAGACAGACAGGGCTTGCGACTGTGGGATGCCCTCATCACCTGGAGGAGAACCCAGAGGTCATGGGACCATGCAGGAAATTAATCGTGAGGGTGCTTGAGGGCCAGGGAGCCAGCTCAGCAAGGCGCTTTAGCTCCAACACAGCTCTGAGCATGTGAATATTTCTGTTAAAGCGGGGCGGGTCTCGTGCTTCTGGTGAGGCACCTGCGAGAGTCCTGAAAGCTCAGTGTGTCTCCACAATGAAACATCGGTGTTCACGCAGGGGAGGGGGCATACCGGGGCAGCGATGGGGGGGCATATCTGGGCAGTGATGGGGAAAAGCGAGGCAGTTGCTGAACCTTCAGCACACCCTGGGAAGAGAAATGATGTAGGAAAACAAGCTATGCAGAAAACTACCTCTTAGCATCAAGACAGCCTTCCTGCCTTGGGAACCTCAGTGAAACCAAGGAAAAAAAAACCTTAGACAATTCTTTATTTCTGTTTGTGTAGTAGCACCTTGAGTCATCTATAAACTGGAGTTAAAACCCTTTGCCTCCAATCAGAACGAAGTCCAGGCTACTTCAAAAGCCAGCAAAATATACAGGCATTTGGGAGGGTTTATTGTGAACTGGAGTTGTCTCAAATGTCTTTTTTTCTCTGTTCTGAAGTAATTTTCTGTCTGAGTGATACTGGTTGTAGACTGGAGTTCAAAATGGGCCAAAGCACGGTGGGATCCATGCTGACGTTTGAGAGCCAGCTCAGCGGGCGCGTGAGCATTGCGGTCCCACTGGGGTGGGAGCGGGGCTGGGGTCATCCCTGGCAGCCGTGGAGACACACAGCCCCTCTCCAGCATCAGGAGAAGGCGAGAAGCCTCGGATGGCCTGTGCTGTGGGTGCTGAAGGCACCACCTCACTTGGTGGAGGCCAAGGGAGGGAGCTGGGGTTTCTTCTCTCTCCCAGCAGACCATCGGTGGGGCTCAGCTCTCTGTCCTCTAAACATGTAGTGCTAGGCACAGGACTTCATCCCTGCAGTGAGATCCTTCGGTATGTAAATATAACCTCCTCCGTGATTCATGCATTAATGAAAAATAGCAGTTCTTTTAAATGTTGTCTTCTCTGTTTCAGTAAATAGGCTGATATCCCGTGCCTTGGTGACCGGCCTTGCTGGTTGTGTTGCACTCCTGGCTCACTTTCATTAGGCTCTGCAAATATACTGCCATTCTCGCAAAAGCTGTGTGGAAGGTAAGCCTGAAGCTCTCTTATGGTCCTCAGATACCAACTTATGTATTTGTGTCCCTCTCAATTACTGTACTTCCAGAGAAAGCACATTTTGGTTTATTATTATCCAGTGTTTTCAATGGCCTGGCAGGAGAGAATTAAGTTCTAGCGGAAGGGAAAACCAAATGTAGCCTAGGAAAAGTGAGTGCCATCTGAACAGATGGGGTCAATAAATACTCTTCTATTTAGCATTATTTTCAGAACAGGCATTCAGTACCTAGCTCCCAGGTGAGACTTTCTGCAGCACATGGTCATTTTCGTGTTACAGATTGATCGACCTTATTTGTAACCTTGAGGGCTGTAACACCCATAGTACTTGCTTAGAGACCCACTTTGCGAGGTGCAGCTAGAAATGCACCAAAATTAAGAAGTCCATTGAAACAGACTATAAATGTATGTATAAAAGCATTTCTGAGTCTTCTTTATTTGACAGTCTTCGTTGGCATGACCATCAGATCTGAAGGAATCTAAAAACCTATCGGTGTTTGGGAGGAGGACCCAAAGGGGAGAGCAGGAGCGAGTGGGGGAGGACACGGGCCCCGGGGAGGTGAGGGGGACAGCCCGCTGGCGTGCAAGGGTGTGTGGAGCCTCAAGGGCAGAGGGGGAGAACGATGAAGGCATTTGCAGCAGAGGGAATGCTGATGCCTGAAGTACCATTATCATATGCTGCGGAGATGTGCATTTCAAATACCCACATTTAAAATCCTTTGCCTTTAATTTCATGTTTGCATATTGCATGAGTATGCATTTGACCGAATAGCTGAGCATGTGTAAAAGGCGATTCTAAAGCAAGGAATCATCACTTGAAACCTGCAGCTGGAGAAAATTTATTCAGGCTTTCCAGATGTACTCAGGCTCAGCTTGGCTGTGGTTAAGAGCAAACGGAGAATTTAACAAGTAAGCAATATGTGATTTTATTGATAACGGTTGGGTATGGTCGTGCAAAACCGGATGGATCCTGCTGGCAGCTGACCAGGGGGTAACACAGCCAGCAGCAAGGCAACGCAGCAAGCACCATTCTGAACTGCCCCACACCACACTGCCTGGATCTGCCTCAGGGAGAGATGCCACTTCAGCCTCTGCACCACTTTTTTTCCTTCTTGTGTGACTCACTCTTCAGCAACATGTATGGTGCAATAGGTTTTTTTGGGGAAAAAAAAAATCTTTTCACCAAGGACGAGACTGAGACCACAAATACAGTCCACATTAGAAGGATTGGAACTAGCTCCCTTTCTCAACCTCGGTGAACCAGATAATCAGCACTGAATTGCATATTTTCATTTCTGTGGCGCACTAGCGAAGGATGAATGATAGGTGGTGGCAGGTATCTGAACTAGCTGCTCTATGGGGTATTTGCATGTAGCGTACTGAGCCCTGCCGGACAGGAACCAGTGGTCGTCACGGGGCCCGTTTCATGCCTGACCTGGTGATGCACATCAAGGTCTGAAGCAAAATGATCTCTGGAATTAAAAGGTCCCGAGTAATTCAAAATTGTGACATATTGATTTCTTTGTTCAGACACCGTATCATTTGTAAAGCTACAACACAGCACCATAACTCAGTGTTTTTCTCTTTAACGATTGGTAGGTAGCCCACTTACAAATACTGTTTTACCACTTACTGACATTTTGTATTTATTGAGCATATATTTTATCTAGGCTTGTAAAGACAGTGCAGGAAGATAAAGACAGTGCAGAAAGTTTTTGATAAACGGAAAAATATTTCAGGCTAACCAAAAGCCAGAACACATGACGATGGGAGCGCGCTTCTAGCGCGTGATGAGAAGGTGCTGCCAGATGTTCTGCAGGGAACTGGGGAAAGAGGTGCAAGCCGGGCAGCTGTGAGTGGCACGTGGAGAGCTGCACTGGGAGGGTACCAGTGCAAAGCTGTGTCCTGGACACCAGCAGGCTGAGGTCCTGAGCCTGGTGTGGAATGAGTGGCGGTGCTCTGAGCTGCCCACTCATTTTCCCCACAGCAGGCACCTTCCTAACCACGTCCTGCAGCAGCAGTTGGAGGGGCAGCAGGGAAGGGAGCTGTGTTTTCTCCAGGCGCTGGGTGAAGAAGCTCTGACTGAGCCGTGGGGTGGGCACATAAGGACCAGATCAAACTTGGGTGTTTTCTGGCCACAGCAAACAGGCATTAGTTTTTTCAGACTGTAGTATCTGCACTCCTAGGTCAAGGTAACGTAACAAAAAAGCCACAGAACTCCCCCTTTGACTGTACTGATCTATCCTGTAATCATAAGACTGTATAATAGCTTGTGTTAGATTCCTGGTTCCATATTTAGTCACTTCACTTAAATTTAAGCACAGAGAACGTTTTGGGGAATTAAGTAAATTATTAAATATAAATTTAGAAAACTAACTTCCCATTCACTTTTTGATTATAAATAGCCTGTAGATACTGTGTTTTCCTAGGCAGGATGTAAAATAAGTAAATCGTGTACAAACAAGCTGGTTTTGCCAGTTAAAGGTACAAAACCTTGTAAACACTTCTGGTTTTAAGAGGAAGCTGAAATGATACATTTTTCTTGCAAAACATCAACCTCATTAGATCTATTTATTTAAAAGATATTCAAAAAACAAAAGCACAGAAGTCTACTTTTATGGGACACCATGACTGGGTGTCATATGATGAAATACAGTCACATAAAATATATACATCCACATCCGAATCATTCACCATGGCTCCATTTATATTTAAAGGAAAGATATTCACTTCTGGGGAGAAATTTATCTCATCTGAAAGTGAACATGTTTAAGCTGGGATCTTTTTACACATGTGGTAAAAGATTTTAGAGGGGCTGGTTCAGCTACAGGTGAGATGAAGCCCTCCTGCCTGAGAATGAGAGATATTTAGGGGAATTAAAAACATTCCTGTCTTCATGTGAAAACACAGATTGCTTCCTTTATTCAAATGTGGTGTGCTATGAGATGGTGGCAAGCTTTTAAATGAGTGTTTCCTATATAGCCTGGTACATAACAACTTCTGAAGACACGAGGTTGAATGAAGTCACATTTTAACATGGACTAAGCTTGATAACTCTAGGTTTCAATTGCACTTGCATATTTAATTATGTGGGAAAAAAAATTTAGAGACTTGGTATGGTGCATGCCCTCATGTCTATTTTGACACGAGTTACCCTGTCAGTAATCCACGCTGCCTGCTTCAATTTCCCCTGAAATTAGAGCCAAAATTTTCCTTTATCTTCCCTTTCCTTTTTGTGTGGAAAATGGCTGCCACACTGTCTCCCACATCACCCTCTGCCTTACAGCAGGGTGGGGTTTTCCAAGCACGTACCACTGAATTCAAAGGGAGTTTTGCTGTTAAATTCCCCAGAGCACAGGATTCGTCGGTGGGCAGTCCTCGGACGAATCCTGCCCCTGCCAGAGTAATGCACCCACCAGCTGTGGAGGGCTCCGGTACCCCGAATCTGGGCAGCTTCGGCGAGCAGCGCACCGCCAGGCTCGTTGCGCATTGCCTGTGCGTTAAGAAGGTCATGCAGTGTGTGCTCGCTTTGGCAATTCTATTACCGAAAGCCCATTCACCTCAGAGTTATTCTTCCCCCAGTTATGAGAGACTTGGAAAGAATATTGGGTTAAATTTTTATTTACATTCATGAGAAAAAAGAAAAATGTTTAATGAAAGGCTAGGTGCTGTAATGTTCCAGAAAGCTGAGAGGAGCAAATCAGAGAACTCGTATTCTGTCAGGCTGAGCGTGCTTCTTCCAGAAAACAAGCTGCCGGAGGTTTTGTTGTACCGAGCCATAAATGTGCAAGGTGATTACAGCAGATAAAGCCCCTGAGCAGAGCTCGCGGGCCCGGGCACAAAGAGCACTGAGATCCGCAAAGCGCAGTGAGGGCAGGGGCAGCCCGGCCGCGCAGGAGGCCTTCCCGGGCGGCGTTACAGCTGGAGCGTGTTACTGAGCAAAGAGCAGCTAAACTCCTTAAAAAAATGGTTGGCAACACTATGAAAAAAACCCACCAAACCCTTAAGCTGTGAAAAAAATGAAAGTCTCGTGCTGCAATTCCTGGAAACCGCCAGTCAAATCAAAGCAGGGCGAGAAAGCTGTTTCTAAACCCCTCCTGTGAACCCGGTTCAAGAACTTTTTTCTGTGGTATTTGAGTCATTGTATTCAGTTACAGAAGCGGAAGTGTTAAAAAAATTTTCAGCGTGCAAAACATTCAAAGCTATTTTAATTTCGTAAATTCTTCTTTAAGAAGGAACAGTTACAGGGAAGGGTAACTAGTAATTAATGTAGGTGGTGCTGTCTCGGGAAACATAGTGAGCTTGACTGCACAAAGAGCTTGTTTCACGCTTCTCCAGCTGTTGCCTTTTCTCAAAAAATATTTACTGAGGAGCCCTGTTAGTTTGAAATAATAGTTTTCATAGGATTTCCTCAATGCACATGCTATTCTAAATTTGAACAAAACAAACATTCTTTGAGTAGATGTCCGATACTTTTGTTTATGCTTTATGTAAATAATTTTTATATTTATACATGAGCTGGGATCTGTAATTTGCCCACGATATAGCAATGGATTATGCTGCCATGGAATTAAAAAGCATACAGTTTGGTCATGAGTTAGCTTCATTGCAAGCCCTAAATGAAATCTAATTAGATTAGGGGTGATTGCCTTTCCCTGACCAGGATTAAAATGCTAGCTGCTTTTGAGATCGGGAAAATATTCCCAGGACAAAATCTCCAGAAACTGAAGGATGCCTGTGATTTAATTATGCATCTTGTGATATTTAGTGTTTTTCCCACTGCTCAGTCACCAGAGTCATAAGACTCTGAGAAGCTGAGCTTTTTCTTCAAAAAACTAAATTATCGGTCCTTAAAATTGCTGAGAAAGGGAGAAAAAAAAGAAAGGAAGCTCCTGAGTGTTTAAGAAATCAGCGAGAAAAAAAATGAAATATTTTGGAAGACCTGGGGTGTTCCTATGCAGGCTTTGAAAAGCTGTGCTTGGTAATATCTGCCATTTCTTCTTTCTTTAGCAGTGGTAGGCAACTAACACTGAGAAGAGTGTTAGTTGACAAGAGTATAGTTCCCAGGGATCATTTTTAAACTGTTTTGCACCGCTTGGTCCTTAGAGGAACGCCCCAACCGAATCATGATCAGGCAGAAGAGCCCCAGCCGCTGCGGGAGCAGAGCCCTGAGCCTCCTCCATCGCCGCAGCAGCTGTGCGGGGCAGGAGCGACCCGGCACAGCTGGGGCGGCTGCTGCCTCCTGGCAGTGGCTAATATTTACAGTGCTAACAACTCGATGGCAGCTACCCTCAGTCAACAAGCAGTATTAGGGTTTTTTCTGCAGATTTTGCGGCTGTGCTCATATTCCGGGACCAGCTGTTCGCACCAGGCTGTCCCGAAGGAGAGAGGACGAGGGGCCGGGGGCCGGCACACGGCCACACCATCCCCACGAGCTCCGGGCTGCACCAGGCCTGCTCCTCCAGAACGAAACCTGAGCAATGACTACGAGACACTTAAGATCATAACAACCACTGTGTTGGCTCGGGGTAGCCTCAATACCTCCCTGCAACCACATCCAAGAGGAAAAATATAAGGACTAGGGGATACAGCCGGTAGGCTTTTCCGTAGCGTAACCCCTCGGCAGTGTGAAATCTCTGCATTACTGGTGATCTCCAGACTGTCTTGTTCAAACACTTAAGGGATTTCTCTTCTAGGAGTTTGTCTAAACTCCACTGCAACTCACTTGCCACATGGAATTGCATTCCACTCTTTGGCTGAGCATTGTGTGGAAAAAAAAAAATACAATAATTTTGTTTGCATTAACCCTCTGATAATTTCACCACATGAGCCTTGCGGTATGAAAGTAGTGACTAACATTTTCTCATTTATCATCCTCATACCAGTCATTGATTTAACTTTCTTTGTCTTAATCTTTTCAGCTGATGAGCTCTTTTCTATTTAATTCCATTACACCTGGAAGCAATTCTCAAAAAGTTTGAAAAAAAATTTAGAAATGCAGGTTATAAAAAATCCAACCTTTCCAATATGTGTCTTTAGAACAATTTTTTCATTGTCCTTGTAATTAATTTGCCAATACTACATGCCACATTTCTAACAAGCTCTTTTTTTCACAAATTCAAAATACAATAACAAGGAGATGACTATCTTTCACCTGTGGCTGAACAAAAGCATTGAAAAATAGCCAAAATCAGAACAACAAAAGTAATGTTTTGTAAAGGAAAAAATGTTATATGAGACTGTATCATTTACCTGCAGCAGGAAAAAAAGCAAAGAAATATCACTTCAAGGTTTTGTAGAAGAGTCTAATTTGAAGGAACTATTTATAGGTGCTGCATATTATGTTAATTTGGCTTCTGACATAGAAAGGCTTCCTTTGAGAGCTTTTATAGTAAAAGAAAGAAAAAAAGCAAGAGAGCAAGGGGCTCTCACAAACAGAGCTGTGATAAAAGCTGCTGTCATTACAGCAGATCATCAGAAAGAGAGAAGGAAATGGTGAGACGCAATTCATCACTTTGAGAAATGCTCACAAACAGGTCCTGGTTAGGTAGGACTCGCTACAATATTTATGAAGGGGGGTATGTTATCAGAAGAATGCAATTTTCCTCTTTGCGGGCTGTTTACAAACTCATCCCGATTTCCACCACTGTATTTGTTATTGGCAAGAATTCATTCAAATACCTCACTCAAAACAGTAAGAAAAAATTCATTTGTATTGGAGAATAAATTTCATTTCCCTGAAATGTGAGGTTTTTTTGCATAAATGGGAGGTGAAGTTTTCAGCTTGTAGACTGTATGCAAACAGGTCATTTTAAGTGAGTTATGCTCATTGTACTGAGGTCATTGATCATACTGTTTTTTCTACTGCACAGCTGTAGAAAAACAAGCATTTTGATGTGGGAAAACAGACCAGAACTGATGAACTATTGACAATGAGCATAAATAATAGATAGCAAACAGAAAGGTTCTGTGCATCATAGAATTTCAGGTTATGTTGTATTTTTGATGCCTTAAAGCGGATAGTGGCACCCTGGCCACCTTCACTGATTGTTTTTCTCATAAACCTCTGATTTTTTCAGGAAGACAAGAAGAAAATCTTTACAAACGAATGTCTGCAAACAGCAAACATGATATGGATGGAGAATAAATGTCATGTCAGAAATTATGTGGTCATGGTCGCTGCTTTGTGGCCAGGTTCTTTCCACTCTCACTGCAGACAGCCATCACGAGTTAACCCTCTGTGTGGTGAAACAGCCCCCTCACAATGTAGAGATCCTCTAGAAATGTGGTGTTGGAGTAGCTTTATTTTAAAAAAAGTATAAAAAAACAGTAGAAATAATTCACCTGGAGCTTATTATGACTTCTTATTTGTATCAAGATGTTTTCCCACTAATCTGTTCTAGCAGCATTGACCAGACACTCAAAATACCAAAGGGAATCTCATGTTCCAGGTACGCATGGTACAGCAGCATTAGCCACTGTACAGCTGCTATTGGCTGGCTGTCGTGGTGTAACCCGGCAGCTAAGCGCTAGGCAGCCGCTCGCTCACCCATCCCCGTCCCCCCAGCGAGATGGGGAGGAGAAATGGACAAGAGGGGAAACTCGTGCGTTGAGATAAAGACCGTTTAATAAAACAACAAAGGAAATACCACTACTACTACTACTACTGAATATGCAAAGCAAGCTGCGCACAATGCAGTTCTGCTCACTGCCCAATGACCAGTTCGTACCCAGTCCCTGAGCAGCAATCGTGGAATCTGGAACTCGCGGATTTCATGGAATGCCCTAGAAAGACTGAACTCCTGCAAAAGTTCAAACTTCTCGACAAGAGAGGATTTGAACTCATGGAACAGAGGAAGATCCCTGCTCCTTGGCCAACCCCCATTCATACACTGAGCACAACGTCTGTGGTGTGGAATATTTCCACTGGCCAGCTTGGGCTGGCTGCCTGGCCGTTCTCCCTCGCATCTCCTGCACACCTGCTCATTAGCTGAACATGGGAGACTGGAAAGAGTCCTTGATTTCTTAGCAACAACTGAAAACATCAGTGTTATCAACATTCTTCTTGTATTAAATCAAAAACACAGCAGCTGCTGGGAGGAAGATTAACTCTACCCAGCCAAAACCAGGACGCTGGTGTTTGCAGGGAAGGGGAGGGAGGCAGGAGGCGGCAGGCCAGCCGCTTGCCTGCACGGGAGGTCCCTCCAGGAGCTGCTGGTGTTGGCCGAAGAGCACCATGGAGGGTTTGCCTGGTGTGAGCAGGGATGCGGCACTGCCCCAGGGAGTGCAAAAACCACTGGGGTACTGACAAGGTTTTAAAAATGAATTGTCTGCACTCCAAAATCATCAAGTATACCCATTTTGTATGTTGCCCACATAACACAGGCATGTGAGTTAAGAGCTGAGGCTCAGAAGAGCTGATCCCTGTGCCGGTGCTGCTGGCCGCAGAGGCTCTGCCAGTTTGCGTGGGGATTTTCCTGTGGTATGCGCTGTCTGGTGTTGTCTTAACGTCATCCCAGATTTATGAGCTGAATGGACTCACACTATCAGATCTCATCCTGGGCCAGGAAAACTCCTGCATTTAGACCAGATGTAAGGATGTATGTAAATTAGTCTCACCAAGCCTTTTAATTATTTCTCCCAGCACTAGTCTGCAGTCAGGCTGGAGACATGCAAAATGAGGGGCCTCATCATTTTTCAGATCAGGGATGGAAAGTAATTAGTAGCTACCATCACACTCACCTCCTCTGAGCTGGCAGCTGATACCAAGACTACAGAGTCAAAATGAATCCTTCTCGCAGCCTTCCACTACCTGAAGGGGCCTACAAGAAAGCTGGAGAGGGGCTTTTTACATATAGTGATAGGACAAGGGGTATGGCTTTAGACTAAAAGAGAGTAATTTAGATTAGACAGAAGAAAAAAATTCTTTACTCTGAGGGTGGTGAGACACTGGCACAGGTTGCTCAGAGAAGTTGTAGATGCCCTCTCCCTGCGAGTGTTCAAGGCCAGGTTGGATGAGGCTTTGAGCAACCTGGTCTAGTGGAAGGTGTCTCTGCCCATGGCAAGGGGTTGGAACTAGGTGATCTATAAGGTCCCTTCCAACCCAAACCATTCTATGACACATGCTTAATCCAGTATATTTTCCTGTCACCCCATTCCCTCAAGACCACAGGCACAGAGCATCCTGTTCTTTTGCACCCAGCTATTTTCATAACTCTCAGGGACAGAAATAATCTTCTACTCCATAAGTCATCAGAATGTGCCCAACCAGTGTTACTTGCAGTTGGACAAGAAGAGAAGACAGCAAAAGAGCCCCAGATCCTGTGGTGACACATCCTTGTGTACACAGACGCTGCTCTGTGTATGCTGCTTTGTTCCATGCATTCAGCTCTGTAACTAACTCTGCCAGGTTCTTCCTGTGACAGTCTCTCCCTCCTACACCAATACCGGAGGAAAGACGGATTTTCTCTTTCATTAAGTTTAGGAGAGTTTCCACCCATCAATCTCCATCATGTGCCTTGGAAGCTGGCTCTTAATGCCTAATAAAACCTTTCTATGGCCAGGTATGATTGCAGCTTTCATGTTCCATGTAACAAGATTTTCCTCATTAAGACTTTAATTTAACTCACATTACGGATTTGTTTTATCTACTTAATAATCAAATGTTATCTAAAGAATATCTCAGTAAAATTTGAAATTAATATAAAAAGGCTGCAGGCTTTAATCCTGAGAGTCCAAGGAAGTGGCTCAGATGCCGACTTCAATAAGTATTTGGACTGGAGATCACAAGTCTTAATACATCTCCTCCCATTAAAACAACTTCTCAAGATTTAAAAATTTACCCAAGCCTGGATTATGTGTTGAACAGTAATCCAGATTTTAAAAGGGACCTCCCTTTAATTTTTACCCTAGCATGTTCAGGGCAGGGGCTGGTGCTATTTAAACGAGGTTAATTCTGCTAGGATAATGAATTAATTGATATTCTTCTATGCATCCAGCTTTACCATACTTTGTCACTGAGGCACTCTGAATTTTCAGTTGATGCAACCAGATAGAACCGAATTGGAAAAAGCTGACATTTCCAAATGCGTCCAAGTAGGAAATGATTCAGTGGTTCCAAGGAGCCGAGCCAACTGTGAAAGACCATTTGGAACATGATATACCTGGAACCCTAAGCCACTCCTTTGTTTTATGAGCTTCTAATCTTTCTATTTTAATGTTTGGTGCTTTCCTTTTCCACAGGACGATTCTGATACCACGGTGGTTTCTTTTGCATCTGCTGGGAAGAATTTGCACTGTAACTTACTGGGGAGCTCATCACAAGGGCAGCCGGTGGTCCCTGCCCTCTGCAAACCCCACTGGATCCCAGTCAGCCCAGGACAAGCTAGCAATGTACGGTGAGCCATACCTCTAAAGAAGCTAGTCAGCGACTAAGCTGTTATCATTTTGGTGATTAGAATTTGACCTTGGATTCAAAATATTAATTTGCATTTGTCACAGAAGTGGTCATTGAGGTATCCAAGTCGTGCAGGCTCATTTTACAACAGCCTATTTTGCAGCATATTGAGGTATCGTATGCCCTGGGAGAACAATCTAAAGCTTGTTTTACCTAATAAGGAAACTGCTGAGGCACGTGAATAGCTGTGCTGTTTTCCAATACATTTCATACTGATTAATTTTTCAGTTTTATGAAACAAGCTGCAGTTATCTTTGAGTCAGGTTCAGTGAACCAGTGCTTGACTTTAAAATAGCAAACTACTGATGTCGCTGGGCAGATGTGCGCAGGCACTCAAAAGACCAGGGCTCCCATCAACACTGAGTGACATCACCCTCTTCAGCTTCCCTCTTGTCCCTCTTGCTTGCTTCTGGCTACAGAAATATCGACTTCCTTTGTAACTAAATGATACTTTCATTTGATAGTTATGACATTTTCATTTAAGAACTTATGTAGCTGCCCTGCAGAAGTTCAAGTTTCATAAAAGAAAAAATGAAGTCCAATTTCCCTTTTCTATGTCCCCTTTATACAGTTTTCAGGTTTCTCTGAAGGTAGTTTGTGGTACAGAAACTGAAGTTGTGTTTGCAATGCTGGCTGAAGGAACAGCTGAGCTGTTTGCTCCTCAGACAGCTTTGTGTTGTGACTCTGTCCATGACGCATGTTCCATAAACTATCAATATTAATATTAAATATTTAATCTGCTCTCTGACTTCTGCAGGTCACTCTTGGCTTTGCTGTCATCTTTAAATAATCCCAATCTTCAGTCTGTCATCTGAAAAATGCTAGTGGCTTTTTCTTCTTCAAATTGCCGCTGAACTGCCAAAAGGAATATATCATTCTCCTTTTGCAGCATGATGGTAATTTAGAGTGGCACTGAGATATTAATTAATGGCCTGTGCCTGAAGTATAGAGCTCAGACCTTTTATTTCAATTGTATATAAGCGCTTCTGCTTTTGAACTGTACTTTACACTTAAATATTCAAGTGTCCCTCTTTGATTCAGAGCTTTCCTTGCCAGCAGCCATGGCATCAGCCCTGGCTGTTTGCACAAAGCGGTAAGAAGAGCGACATTTACGCTTACTAGGAATCATGTTTCTTTTTGACACAATGGAGCAATCTGTAGGCTCTTGTGGAGCCTGTTTTTTTGCCCCCTGAGCTCCCTTTTAATAATTATAGCATTAGGGACACTCAATCAGCACATAATCAGACCGACAAATTCAGGAAGGACATTCACACTCACATTCTGCCTTATTTCTGATTTGATCTAAAAAGCCATTGTTATTTTTCAGGAACTTCACAGTGTTACAGTAACAATTTCTATAACGTCATCGTTCCACATCTTGCTGAGCTGGGACTAGTTAGTAGCTGGGTGAGAAAAAAGTCACAAATAAATTCAGCAATGGCTACAGAAGGTGATTCTGAACACTGAGCCAGAAGGGTTTTTACACCCAGCTCCTGAGTACAATTAGGACCTACATTAGTGAGGAAGGTCCTCTTGGACAACACAGATAAGTAAATATCCCAAAGACGTTGTCAGAAAATAATGGAGACTATAATAAATAACATAAACAGTAGACTCAATGTCATCATTGACTCCAGTCAAGCAGCATCTCTTTCCTTTGTCTGATTATTTCTGGTGTTGCTGTGGTTGGTTAGGTGCACGTCAGTGCTGGGCACCGCATTCCTGAGAAAGTAATTCATACTTCCAAGACACATAGCCAAGTCTTGCTCACGTTCAGCCAGTAGGAACAGAATAAACGTGAAGCTCACGTCACTCACCTGTTCCTACCCCGGTGCCGGTACCCAGGAGAGCACGGGTGCTGTTGGCACATCGCTGTCCGGAGGGACGAGGAGTGGTGCTTGTGACATGGCTGCAGGACCCTCACCCAAGGACTTGCACCATCCCTTCCGCTGCTGTTCCCCATGGCACGGCGTACGAGCACAGTAACTCTCTACCTAATGCTTACGTATGCCAGCCAGGTCGGGCAGCCGCGGACACGGATCCTTTCCAAACCAGGACCGAAGGGCATTGAACCTTCACACTGAGACCCCTGGCCTGTGCGGGTAGGAAGGCTCCGGGATCATACCGACAGCACAGCCAGGGCAGGATTCCACGTGTGGGTTTAAACATTCTTAGCATGAAAGGAGCCGTATAAATGTCAGTCATCGTGTTCCCTGTTGGCAGAGGGTTAGGTGACTTGGTTTATCACCAAGGCTATTCCTAGAAAAAGAAAATGTAAGTGCCTTAGAAAGGGAGAAGGCCTCCAACTGCAAGAAATCTTACGGTCTTTATAAGGGTGCCTTAGGTATCTCAATTAAGTACTGATGAAATCCTGAGTGATTAATGGTCAGACAAAATAGCAGTGGGTTTATGTCACTGGTTGTGCAGTATCAGCCCTGGGCACGGCAGGGGCATCAGAGATCTGCGGTGCTGGAGACCGGGGGCACAGGCACTGGCGATCAGAGAATGTTTTCCAGACAGGGCTGCGGGTCTGTGGTATTTTACAAATTGTCAAAAGCTGCATGAGAAAGACTTCAACATCCTAAATAGAGAACTCTGGAACAAATACTACTTTGTTTCCTATGTGTACTAACTGACCCATTACCAGACTTTTTCCTGCCCGAAGGAATGATTTGCGCTCAGCTGTATTGATCTATATTGTCAGAGAAGTTGAGAGAGGGTGCATCTATGCTAGCATTTTACACTCTGAGAACGTGGTTTTAAAATCAGTCACCCTATCAACCCTATTTCTGTTTGCTTCGTGGAATGGTATCAGGGTGCACAAGCAGGATTGTTTTCAGATTAAATTAAACTGGAAGACATGCTTCTGGACTGTACCTAATGTGCTCCAGCCACTGACGGCATTAGTAACCTCCTCCACCCCCCTTCACCCCCCGCCCTGAATAGTGTGGACATTGGATCCTCAGTGCCAACTGTTTCACTCCACAGATCTACTCCTGTTGCAGGGCACTACTTGCCGGTGTGGGCGTCCATTCAGACACTCCAGCCAGACTCATGCTGATTTATGCCTCTGCTGATCTGGTCAGCAATATGGGGTCTGTGCTGCTTCCGACTCGGTTGGAGCATGTCAGCTGACGCATCTACAGCATTGCAGGTTGTAAACTTCAAAATCTGTAGACTAAACTCAGAGACTGTATGTCAGGGTGCCCATGCATTCCTCCTCATGTACACCCCCCCAACCTCCAGCTCCTTCCTACATGATTCCCCATAAACTTTCCCTGTCACTTCTTTACACTGGTGGATGCACTCAGCCCTGTTCCTTCCTGAGATACCATTTGAAATCACACAATGTGGCAAAGCGCAGAGATGTTAAAATCCATTGAGTTAGCAGTCGTGAGAGAGGGCATTAGTACACCAGAAGGCATTCTAGATATTGCTCAACAACTATTTCACGTATTTTGGTTACTCCATGTATTGCAGATTTGTTTCTATCTCCTCTGCATTTTCATGTTCCCCAGAACGAACAGATTCAGGAGAAGATGGCTTCCTGAACTCTGAGGACTGGCCAAAAGCCGATATTCAAAAATTGCGCTATTTCAGACAGAAAAAAAAGCCATCAAGGTAATACATGGACTTGAAAACTCAGCTGTAAGCACCTGTTCATCTCTTCATAGATGAAGTTCAGTTGAGTGCATCTTGCTTCTAAAATTGTCCTGACGCTACTGGGAATGTTGGCTCAGAGTAAAGGAAATGAGCAAACCCAGCAGCTCTGCCAAACTCGGTGCCACGAACGCTGAACAGACTGCGGGCAGAGGGAAGACTTATTACTCACCTCACGGTCACTGGCAGATTTGACTGTCATATTTCATTTTCCATGACATTCTATTCAGACAGAGGAGGGACATATCAGAAAGACTATTCATATTTTGACCTGGGTCTGCACAGAGAGGGGCTGTCGGTGATAGGAGGTCTTAGTTAAGGGGTTTATATTTTTCATGAACAAGGGCAAAGTTTTCAGATGTGAGCAAGCTGTGGTCACTATGATGAGAAGGGAGTTTTGCTGTCAAGTCAGATCTCCATGCTGCTGCCGATTTCTGTGCTGCTAATGCCCCTCGAAATAGTCTCCAGTTAAGGAGATGATAAAAAGACAATGTTGCGAAGACAAAAAGAAGTAATTTGCTAAACAGGAAACATTTTAAAAGTGTGCTTACTGAGTTAGAACAAAAATCCCTGACCTACAGTGCTTTGACCCAAGCTTCTTCTGAGATTGCCAGGGACAGAAAACAAGGCAAGAACCCACCCTTGAATAAGCACGCTGTTTGTTAGGTGCTGTACAAGGCACCTAACATATTCTTATTTCCCTTAACAAAATCTGGTTTTAAAAACCAACCAACTAAACAATTGGGAAAATACAGCTCTGAAGCTGTTTATCCAAGTGGAGAGAGGGCCGTTTGCCTCAAGCCTGGGACCCAAATCCAGGTCTGTTTGCAGCATCTGTAAATTCAGACATCGCTAAGAGTTGTTGCCAGCTTCACAGGATTGTGGCGCCTGGTTTTCACTGAACTCTTGGCTTGATGAAAACAAATTTTGTTTCTCCTATTCAAAAACTAAACATTTTTTCCATGACGAAGCTTGCTTCTGAAGTGAGCAGCTAGAGGCTCTCCAATGGAAAGTGGCGCAGCCTCATCAGTGTCAAGGGAAGACCTAACCCTCTGCTTCAGCAGGCTGGAGAATGAGACACGAGAAGATTCCTGATTGAAAAATGTGGCTTCACCAGAAGGCTGGTAAACAAACCCTGTTTGTTCAGGTCTTATTATAGAACAGCACAGCCACATGAAAGATGCAACACAGCTTCGCTTTGTGCATTGATCTATCAGTTGAGAAAGGGTTCAGATGCGGCCAGGTGGAAGAGCACGTTTGTGTTTCCTTTCAAAGTGCACTCTTGCTTTTGTTGTCCCAATTCACTATTCTTAGAGGCACTCAGGGCCCAGAGCCTTTTCAAGTCACTTTTCTTATTTACTGTCATTTGCTGATAATCCCAGCTCCCCCACTCTCATTCACTCTCAGGTACCTCCTGCTGCTGCTATTGTTGCCAGCTACTGCAAAAAGAAAAAAGCAAAAAAGCAAAGCACCCCTCCTCCCGGGCGCATTTTCCTCCACACTTCACCTAGAGAGGCTGCCTTTCACATCATTAAATTGCTTCATCTCCTGCTGCCAGTTACGCCTGCAGAGCTTTTGGTAGGACCCCATCTCTCCTGCTCAACGTGGTACACCTTTCAACATAGCGGTGATTCCTAGCTGGGACCGTAACCGTTTGTCTCTTTCGTCTCTATTGTCTCAAGGCTTTCAGTAACAACCTTTCCGACAGTTATTTATTGCTGCTAACAGCACACCAGTCACTAGTCAGGTTCATCCTGCAAATGCAAAGCAGCACATTTTGGGAGCAGATATTAGTGTAGCAGCGCAATTTTTCTTGAGTTAATGTGAGTCGTGGGGCTTAACTCTGCCTTGCACACACGTATCCATCCCCCACTGGAACTTAAGAAGCATCAATCTGCAGAAGCACGGATCCTCTTCACAATCACCTCACAGCTGAAATTTACTCCCTTTTTTTTTTTTTTTTCCAACTAGTCTTTTTACAAACAACAGAATGTCACCTTCTGAGAAAGGTTTTATGTTTTACAACTATCATATTACTTCCCCATCAATAGCTGAAATAATTACAGCTTTTCTAGTACAGAGGGCTATATTACTGTTCTTCAATGTCCAGAATAATTTTTTAATTGTTTCTGACTTACCTGATCAAGTGAGTGTTTTTCGTAGTGTGCGGGTGATTACAGACTGTGTGCCATGCACGTGAGGAAAAGGGGCCATTGACAGAGGCTGAACCGTGCTGGCTTGGAGCAGTCCTGGCAGAGTTTGCTGACGTGCAGGCAGGCTGAAAGTGGGCTGCATGGATTCCTCGCCCTCCCTCATGTACTATTTCTTCACATTGTCTTTATTTTTACCTTTTGTTGTAATAATGACTCACTGTGCTTAAAAGCTGTAACTCTGAATTCTCCAAAAGTTCCCAAACCAAAGAACACTCCTTGATGCAAGGAGTGAGAGAATAAACAAAAGTAGATTCAAAAATAGAACTCTTTCTTTTAGAAAAAGAGAGAAGTAGTGAATAAAGTGTTTCACGTAGAGGCAGTTAAAACTGCAAGTAAGGTGACATTTTCCAGAAGTGTATCATACAAGGGGAAAAAGCTCAAGTGACCATTACATTTTCTGGGAAGGCAACAGGAAAGAAAGATAGCCCTGAGGTGGGTAATTTTTTAAATACTGCTAGGAGACAGGCACTAGATTTTCATCTATTCAGGTTTGCGTAGGGACATGTTGAAGTCTGAGCCAGTGATCAGGCAGCATGAAAGACACTGAAGGGTATGTTACATCTAGGAGAAAGAAACTACCCTTGAAAGGTATCAGCTTGAAAGAGAAACCAATATCAGAGGGGAAAGACTTCCGAGCCACATGTAGCAGATCTGTAACTGGCCTTAACTCGAAATACATCATAGACTGTTATTACAATCACTGTGTCAAAACAAATTGTAATGGGGATCAAATATCAAAATCAAGAGAAAAAGATCAAATCAACAGTCCCGTTTTAACCTGTGAAAAAGCAAAGTTTATTCAGCACTAGCGAAAACAGAACCAGATCTGATTGCAAGAGTTAGAAGGAGCAGAAGATGGTATTACAGGACAGCGGGTAACCAAATCCTAAGTCACTGAAGGACATAGCAAAATTAAGGAATTCCAGGATTTCTTCAGGCCAAAGACTGAAAATCACAGTCATGAGTCAATGTGCACCTGCAGCAATCTGGAAGATCATGCAACATGCATGTGTTTTAAGAACCCACACCTTGGCCAGAGCTGTTATATTTGTAGGGAAAACCATTTTGTAAAAGCTTCCAGAGAAGGATTTAATGTACCTATAAAGAAATAACAAGTCATTCACAGTCTATGCAGTGAAAAAGAATTTTTTCAAAAGCGAAAGAAGTGAGCAGAACATCACCCTGAATACTGGAACCCCTGTTAAGTAAAGGTTTGTGTCAGCTTGATACTAGCTTTTGAGCTAATCTGAGATCTCAAAGAGAAAACCTCGTACTGCTGAGCAGAGACATGCTGGGCACAGACAGAATGGCTGCTGTGGTGGGTTCAAGAGCTCCATGCAAAAGGGCAGTTACATCTTGAAAATTCGTTTTTATGGAATGACTACTGCATCTGTTCTAAGGTGGAAAACAGGTCAATACCCAGGCTCATTAAAAAGTGAAAGAAAAGAGTCCATGAAGACAGAACGCAAACGCACAGACAAAAAGAATGATGGACACAATAAAGGTCTAGAAACGGCAAACAAAAAGTTTAATTCTGAGCAAGCAGACAAAGGACAGAGACAAAATAACAAAAAATACTATTACCATTAGAAATGTAAAGAAAAGAGTCTCATGTTTTATTGACGGTGTTCAATATAGAGTGAAATGAATTTATTTATGCTAACTATATATATATACCGGATCTGGGTTATTATTCCCACTATTTAGAAATAGCACTGTGACAACGCAAGACACGTAATCTCATACTTATCTGTTGGCCTCCACATACCAGCTATGCTAATGATAACTACTACACTACCACATGATTAGCATCATTTCAGATACTTTTCTAAATAGTGTAAGCCACATTCTAAAGCCTTCCTGGAAAAGAGTACTGAAATTGCCAAAAGGGCACTTGAAAAGACTGGTGGGTAGAGAACCACCAGATTGCAGAGCAGCACTCGTGGGACTGGGACTGTGGCTTCTTGTCTGACAGACAGACACTACAGCTGGTCTTTCAAGCAGGGCACTAAAAATCCTTAAAATACAATGAGAAAAGAACAGATCAGACAGAAAATGTACATCACAACAGCCTTTGTAGTCATGGGAAGATGAATTTATATACAGGTGTAACAGGGAGTAACCTCTTGTGAAGCTGTGTTTTACCCCAGCATGGTGATTTCTGGATAACATAAAACACACAGCTAGAAAAAGAAACCGGCTTAGTTCCTTTCAGAGATAAAGAAGGAAAAAGAGGTACACCCCAGTCATGGAGGCTCAAGCAGAAGAGATGAGAAATCAGTCGATAGGACAGGCCAGAGAGTAAGGACTGAGCGGAGCAGCGCAGGGAACGAAGGGAGCATTTCAGGGTCTATCGCCTGCGAGATGCTCTGAATACCCACCCAAGAAGGACTCAGAGACCGACGAGGTTTAAGTTACTAGCCACGGTGTTGTCAGGCACATGCTGATTCTAAGCAGTTGTTCAGGTTGGTTATAAGAAGCCTGACAAGTGGGGGACACAGTTCTTCCCCCTCTTCCTACAGACATTTCAGCCTGGATGCTGATCCCCTTCCACACAGAATTTGTGTTGTGCGTTTCACAGAATTTCCACTGTTGACCTTTCCCGTAGCTCCTGTGATAAATTGCTTGGAGGAACAGCCTTTCTACACCTTTTTCTCTCGTTAAGATGTTTAAGTAGACTTATTAAGTATAGCATTTGGACGACACCCAGGCAGCAGAGATGACCTTTCTTCTGTTAACTAAACAGAACTGCAGACAGAGTGCAATTTTCTTTAGACTTGTAAGTGTTTCAGGGGGATGCTAAGAGGATTTCACAGTAGGAAACTGGGGATTGCAGAAAAGGATGCTGCAGGTGAAGGCAAGCCAATTGTTTGCTCTAGTTTCTAAATGGCGTGTCTATCTTTCTCAAATTCTCCTGGTCCTTCTTTGACTTTAGGAATTACTGGTATTTACAACATTATGAGTGATAAGGAATGTCACGTGATGAACAGTCAGTCTTAGCCTGGATTCCTACAGATTTTTATCCTCCCATCATTTCACCACCGACCCAGGCATTCCCCGTTGCCTTTCCTCCTCAGCAGCCCCAGTTCCTGCTCTCTTGTTCCTGAAATCCTTGCTTTCACTCACGTCCCCTAGGCACCGGCTGGAGAGAGGCAGCGGGGTGCAGTGGCTTGCTCAGAGCCCACTGATGCTGGTAGGGTGGCCAGTGAGTGCATCCCAGTTCAACCAGCAGCCAGTCAAACCAAGGTACCTGCCCAGTTGATGCTGCTGCCTTTCTTTTAGGGTGACACTCACTTGGCTCTTCCTTCTCTACTCAAACACCAGTTTAAAAAATAAAAACCAACCTTTTAGGAATGCAATGTCTTTGAGACATTACTGCCTCTTCTTAACATGGCTGAAATTCACAACTGGGTTGAAAAGCCATTGGAGAGAGGGCAGGAACAAGCATGAGCTGAAAGTACAGTCATGTATGCATCACTACTTGGGAAGCTGCTAAGAGATTGGGACTTTAAACCTTCTAGTAGATAAAACTTTCAAAAGTATGGGATTGATTTCCCATTTTGAGAGATCATCTGCAATGTTTTCCTCCATTTGTTTCAAGCAGGACTCAGAAGTCCTGGAAAATGATCTGTTTTGGAGAGTTTCTCAAGGCAAAGGCGTTACACAGCAGGGATACTACCAGTCTTCTGCTGGTGGGGCAGCCTATGAACAGTGGGGATGCAGAAGGCCTTTGTCAGTGCATGCATAGGAATACTGTTTGCAGAGCCAGCTACAGTACGCCATCTTTACCACCAAAGAGGCTACAGTGCGATTCACCCCAACTCAAAGTAGAAGCTTACAAAAGGTGAAATGAACTGAGCCCTCCAAGTGTCCATTTCTCTCTCCTGACTCCAAAGGAGAACTTGGGTACCTACCCTGGCTGCAAACAGCTGCAGCATAAAAATCTAAAGCTAGGTGAAAGGAATCTCACCTTAGAGTCCAGCCAATAACTTCCCTTTCATTCTACTTCCAAGTAACAATATTCTCAAACAGAAAAACACAGGTAAACATAAAGCAACACGGGAAGATATTTTTAAAGCATAATCTTGCTATAAAATGCATGGTTGCAAAATAAATCTGTCCTCTTGGTGGCAAGGTTGTCAGCATTCTCTTGACAGGATGCTATCATTCAGCTTGTGAATGCTGAAGTTCCAGTGGAGTAAGAGAACGGCACTTCATTAAAATCCATTTCTCAGTACAACCACTGCCAACACCACGAGCTGCCTCTGCAATTAAGAAAATGTAAAATGATCCCCTGCAGAGAAGAGTACAGTAGCAATGAAGGGAACAGAGTCAAGTCCAACCCTAAGCCAGCAAATAATTTTCTTTTTACAGCTTCCCGGAAAGGACTTGGCAGGGAACATGAGCAGACAACGGAGCGCAGTAAATTGGTGAAGGCTTTATCATGAACCTACTGCTCTGTCACGCTGAAATGCATTTCGCTGAACTGTACTCCTCAAAAAAATAGATTTTGTATTTATATGGATGTATGTACATATATATGAATATAACTATATATGAATGCATGTAAGTCCTTCAAAAATGAGTCCTTTGTAAGTAGCTGGAAGCTTCCAGCAGTCACTGCTGCCGTCAAGAGTGACCACTTCTACCTCTTCACCCTCTCGTAGAGGGAGCATTACTGCCTAGTCACTGACCCCCCCCTTACCCTGGCAAACTCTGAAGTTCAGTTCCACGATGTTTTTCTGCTAGATTGTCATTATCACACATTCTGATCTGCCTGAGGCAGCTATTAAGCCCCTTGTCAAGTCACAGCTTACATCTTGACTGTGAATCATATCTTCTTTTAGTCCAAATTACCTCTGCATTTCAATATTCTGAAATAGATACTGTGCAATTAAAGCATTTTAAAAGCATTAATTCACACTTATGGCAATAACTCATTGTTTTGTGTCAGAAAAGCTATTTGTCTGCAGAGACTGTATTATTATAATTGTTTTTAGTGCCCCCTTTAGTGGTATGTCCAATCAACAGCATCAGTCCTTTGTGAAGACAGTATCATAGTCTCAGTGTCAGAAGGGACTCACACAAAACAGAGACGAAAAATTGTCTTCGCCATAGCCCTAAACCAAGTAAGGCCTAGTACAATGAAATGAGAGAGTGGCTGAATTTCTTTCAGCTTTCCAAAGAATGATGTAGAGAGATGTAGTTTAGAAAACTTCAAGCAATGTGGAAGAGAGAAATACACGATGTGTTTTATACACATAAAGGGCCACTTACCAGTTGGTGTAAACCAGCAGCTTAACTTTCACGGCACTAAACTAATTCCCACCGAAAGACCATCTGGTCCACTTCAAGCATCAGAAAAATCTGGCAAACATGGAAACCTTCCCAGTTTACCTCAGAGATGCAAAATCAGCATTTATACTTTGGAACAAGTTTGTTTTCACTGCATACTGTTGTTAAATCCCGCATTCCTACTCTCTAAACAGTTCTTGCTGTCACTTCATCCTTTGTTTTCTCAGACAGTTTCTTGTCTGTCACAACATTAAGCCTCTTTCTAAGCTTTTGAGAACAAAATCTGGTTCTTTCAGCCAGTCACACTTCCCAGAGGGCATGGTGATAAAAAATGAGATGGGTGAACTGTTGGAACAGGGATTATTTGAACTCCATCCGCATTCCCAGACTGAAAGCGATGAACCACTGCCATAGCCCAGCTCTGCGGCAGTGGCTGGGTTCCTTTGAAGATCTGCCCCCTGTATCAGAAGGTGGTTGGAGGCTACCCAAATCTGAGGCTGAATCCTCTTAGCTCCTCTCTCCTGCCGAATAGATCACCTCGGCAGAGGGGCATCTCAAATTGCTGGGTTGCTAGCAAAACTCTGACTACTTCAGGGATTCCCAGAGGTTTCAGGAATGTGGCTGTGTAGGTGTTTCAGACGGATCCTAGAGAATTTTCTCAAAGAATGAACCAAATACTCCTTTGGAGGTATGCAGGACAAATGCAGGCACGGCTGCCCACAGGAGGAAGAGGTAGCTGGTTCCTGGGTCAAGTTCCTTCCACTGTTCTCCAAATTCGAAGTCAAAGGCACCAGGAGAGAAAATGGACAACATAACACATCAGAAGATGTTTTCATCCCATTGCTTATATTGCGAAGAAACAGGTTAATTCGGGATAAAAGATTACATGGTGTGACGGAGTGGGGTAAAATGAATACAGTGGAATCTCGTTGAATGTGACTGTACTTTTCTGAAGTCTGAAATTAATTAATCCTTCACCCCCTTCTCCTCCAGGAACATTACCTCCTTTTTCTGCAGGGCAGAAGACCCAGGAAATCCTTCACCTGGATTTAATGACCGTCCGCTAAGCGACTGAGGACTGTTCCTTTCTGTCCCTTGCTCCCTGCGGCCGCTCCCAGCTTCCCTGGCTTGGCAGGCGTCACTCCGTATTGCTCCTTCCACAGGTTGTTCCCGCTGGTGTCTCGGCAGCCTGGCCCTGGCAGCTGGCTGTCTCCCCACCTGCTGACCCCGTTCTGCCGGGGCTGCAGGCCCGCACAGCAGCTGTCTCGGCGTGGAAGGCTCTGCCGGCAATACGGCTCTTCACTCACCTTCTTCCACCCGGAGCCCTACACCCACAGCCTCAGGACTTGTGATCCAGCCAGGAATTTCCTCAGAAAATAATGCATTTTTGACAGAAAATTGCATTTTCACAGTATTAGAATATTCAGGAAAAGGTCTCATCTAGTACTGGTTCAGGACAAAATCCCTCACTGTTTCCAGCTTTGTTTTTCTGCAATTCCTGTTCTGAAAGGAATGCTGGTATTTCTAGCATTTGTCCAAATTAAAAAAAGAAAAATATCACCATTTCCCATGGACTACATATTTGAATTTTGAACTATTCTTCTTAGAAAAGCTCTTTTTAAGAGTCAAGTCTTCATATTTGTGTAAGTCAGCATAATGCCACTGAGGCATGAGAGCAGAGGATCTGGTCCCATGATCTACATCTCCAAGCCTACTGTGAACTGCAAACCTACCCAGCTGTCACATTTTAAAACCTGATCTCTTAAAGGCTTTTCGAAATTGTCACATCCTTCCCATGAACCATCTCAAGAGGTACTATCTCTTGGTAAACAGCATACCTGAAGCTATTCAGAGCTCAGCGTACTGACACAGTAATTATTTCTCTGTTTCCCATGGAAGAGGGGTGGCCACGGGAAATGACACTGGTTAGCCTGGGTAGTGCTCTAAGGGCATCTGCTATCATCATGAGACCAGTAACTCTCTACCTGTGGTTTCTGAGAGAGAAATACTGAAATAATAGCTTGGCTGCAGCTGACTTTAAAGCATGCCTAATTATCACGTTCAACATGCACCTGTTACAAGTCTCAGAGTTTCTAGTAAATAATGAAGTAATTTAACTCCTTCCTACAAATGAAGGTTTCCAAGTTTCATTGTAGATCTCACAGCTTTGAAACTAAGCATTCCTGGATCAGAAAACCTCCATGTTTACCGTCACCAGAACAAGGGTAATACCCTTTCCCAACCAAAGGAAATACTAAGTAATATTACTTGGGCTCTGAACATTTTTAAGTACAACAGTCACAGCCTCTCAGGGAAATATGAAATACACATTGAAGAAAGATCATCACTGGAGGCATGCTGTTGGCCTGTAATGGGAGCATAACTGAGTAACAGAAAGGTTAAAGCCCCTTGAAAGGTAGGAATCTTAGTATTAGCACAAGGCACCGCCTCCAAAGTGAAGTGCGCGCAGTCACCTCAAAGGAGAATAGACCACCCCAACATGCCTTGGGAAAAAGAGCTTGTGACTGGCTTTTCAGCAAGCCCTTACACAAACCCCATCCCTGAGCAGATTTCCCTCAAACTGTTTCACAGTCGGGGAGCTTGAAAACCACTGCTAGTGTTTTACACCAGATGTTTTGCTATTCCTCAGAGTTGCTGGACTGACATTCCTCCTTGCCATGAACGATCACAGTGAGGAAGGATAGGTCTCATAGTTTAAGCATGCTGGCCCACCTGCATAGCTCATCTTTCTCTTTCATACATATTTTATTTTGTGTAATGAGATTTCACAGCACAGAATAAATTAGAATATACAGGCTATGCTGGAAAAGACAGCAGAAAGATGGGAGACAGGACTAAATTAGCTGCCAGAACTATTTACACAGGGCACCCAAAACCCTGGATAGATTTACTTCTGCTGCTTGAAACGTTCATGCTTTCAAGGTGGAATCAGATCAGTTTAAGGTGCTCTTTCTTCCAAGAAGTTCTTGACATCTCAGAATTGAACTACATTAAAACACTGCAGGAAGGTGTTAATTAACATGTAAAAAGCAGGACCCGCAGACTGTGTAACGGCAGGCACATAGTGTGCCCAGAGATGAAAAACAAGAGCAGATATGTAAATGATACCACTCCTCAGTGAAGCACGTCTCATGTGTCTTCTCAATACCAAGGGCTAAATAGCAGGCTTGTTCCAGTCGCAAGCACAGCAGCCATCCAGGAGTGACTGCCTCAGAAAAGGCTCCTTGTCAGCTCCCTAAGCACCTCACCTACACGCTGTGCTCAGCACACGGCTTAAAGCTGCCCGCTCTTCACCTAACACAAAGCGTGAGCTCGGTTGTTCTCTGGTGGCTCTCCGTCTCCTGCACGTGGGAAACAGGACGCTCTGCCCTCTCACACTGCTGGTCGTTTGAGCAGCGAGTGCTGGGGAGAACGAGCTAGTGCCAGGTCTTGCCATCTGAAAATTAAATGGGCCGTGGTCTTGCTCTAAGTTGAAAAGGGAACTTCACAGACCATAGGAGGGTGACTAAGTTATCTCCAGCTTAGTGCTGTTTAACAGGTCAAGGATTGTTTCAAGCGTTCAAAGGAGTCGCAGGAGTGAAACAAGAACTAACAAAAACATGATGTTATTTACAAGAGATCTTGTGATTCTTCCCCCTTCGGCAGTAGCCTGCACAGATCAGAAGAAAGCAAGACAAAAAGGGAGTCATGCTCAAATATTGAACACATTGAGAAAGATATCCTGAAGTATAATTCTCACTCCAGACAGATTTCACTGCAGGTGTGATCGTTGTATCTTTCCCACAAACGTTTACAGCTAAGAGTTAAAGATTATGATCAAGGAAGTGGACTACAAACCTGCCATAAACTCAAAGACATCACACATATGCCAACCACAAAAGCCACATTCAGGAGATAATGATGTAATTGGTTTGTAACTAACTATACAAGCAGAAAATACAAACAAACAAACAAACAAACATCCCCCAAAACCTGTTCACACATAAGAGACATTATTCAGGAGGCAATGACATTCATAAAAAATATTAGTCGTGAATATCTTATCTTCACCCTGCAGTTACTGGGAGAATTAATTGATTTCTAAAGAAGGTAGCCATTGCATCAGTTTAGGAAGATCACAATGCAGTGTTCTTCCAGCTGCGGACTGTGGACTACTGCTGACTCATAAAATAGCAGGGCTCTGAGACAACTCAGAAAATCATCTAGACCATACACTCATTCCCACACAGCAAAAAAACCTGTGGGAAAATAATAATCTAAAAAGTAGCTTAATTTTGGTTTCATGGCAAATGAAAAATATCGTGGCCCTCTTTTTTTTTCTGACCTGAGTTTCACATGAGAGTAACACATTTCTATCAGTAACTACTTATGTCTATTTTTTTTTAAAGAAATCTTCTATACCAAGTATGAACACAGTGAAATTGATAACATAATAAACAACAGCAGACACTGCCTATTGATCAAACAGAGCTGAACAGGGAGACCAAAGATTTGAGCTACTCTTTCCATCTGAGAAAAGGTAGTTTGTGCCTCTGCCTTTTTCCTGTTAACCCTAAGATATTATCATCTTTTTAAGATCCAATACTAGCTTATTTAGTATCTGGGCATTGTCCTCTAGATTTCCAACTCCTTTTCAAGCACTATATTATTGTAGTAAGCACAGAAAACAAAAACAATCCTCCTATGATTTAGATTATTATTTACCTGTAAGGATACGAAAATGTTCCAAGGTGTTTATATCTCATGAACTGTTAGATAAATTTTCTATTTTAGAACTTCTAGAGGAATTGCTTCCAGGGTCTATTTTCTTGAGAGACAGACTCTTTTCTTAAGGTTTGCTGGATACAGTGTAAAGATTGGAAAGTTAAATCCATCGAGCCCCAGTCAGAGATGATCACTGTAAAAGACTCCTTCTGACAAGCATTCCAGATTTTTATTCTCAGCAATATCACCTCACTTTGAACGAAAATGGGAATAACGTTAAATACTCGCTTTTAGTTGGCTGCAAGTGTTGGCTGCAAGATCCACAATTCTGTCGCTGTTCTGTCACCATGCGAATCTCCATCTTAATGGTCTTCCCAGACTTAATTTACACAATAAACTGTGATTTACTGTCTTCAGTACTGAAATTTATTCCTTTCCTTCATGAATTAAAGGTCTATTCTATTAAACAATGCAACTTCATATGTGATAAATTAAGAGGCACACAAATTAGACTGCATACCCAGGATTCTTTTCCAAGATGCAGCAGAGCACTTGGTGTGTGAAGTAGTACACCCATCTGAATCTTTCCTTGCTTGTCATCTGCAGTTTGCTCTACTGAATCTGGAACAGCCACTTAAGGGCAGGCAAAGTGCCATTTTATGAGAGTGGTATAAGCACAGACCGCCAAGAGACTACATATGAAAATCAAAGTTGCTCAGTGACCGCGGCATTCCAAGCTAGGAATGTCCAAGCAGCTGTGAGGGCTGATCTATCCTGCCTATTTTTAATGGGATGTGTCATTTGGCGTAGATTAATTTCAGAAATAAAAGATACTTCTTCAGATACGTTTCTATGACTTTGCTGAATTCAGATTAGTATAAGGCACTAGTAGTGTAACGCTGTAGATATCGCGGTCTTTTGGTGCATTCCACAGGGAGCAGTGCTGGGTGCAGCCGAGCCACCAGGCAACAGCTAATGCACAACCACCATGTGCTCTCTCCCAGACAGTGCTAACAGGGAGGCTGCCATTTATGCTTCTCTTGGTAAATCCAGATTTATACAGAACAGAATACATGAATGTCAACGTCCCATCACACTCCTGTTGAGATCAGTGGATATTCTTCCACCAGCTTCTATAGAGATCAGACTTGTTTAACATTGGTAGAGGGCCAGGGCAAGTAGATCCTGTCCTGTAAATTTAGATCAGAAGACCACTTCTGCAACTTTCAGATTAGGAGATCTATGTCTCCATTAGAATGCATCTGGCTAACAGGATTTAGCCTTTGTACGCAGTTAAGCTCCTTGGGGTTACAACCTCTTGATTCCTAATTCAAAAGAAGTAGGTGTGAATGCTCATATATTGCTTTATCTTACTGTCATGGCAACAAAATCCTCATAGCTGCAATGTCATTGTTAGCCATGTAGCAAAGGACAGCCAGAGGATGTTCACTGCCTCCACCCTTCTCAAAGGTTAACACCACAAAAAAATCCTGTTCCAAAATGCTGAAAATCTATTATTGTAATACCTATTTCAGGACCACTGTAACATAAGTGTACATGCTACCAAAAAAAAAAGAATCAAATAGAACATAGTTTAGAACATGTCTTTTAATTGATGATGAATTTCTACAGTGCTACAGTATTAACAATCTCTAAAACAAATATTCGAATCTATAGCTCAACAAATCTTATAATCTTTGCAAATAAATAAGTTATTGAAAGTATCATATTGTGCTGTTTTCCTGTCTGTGTAAACTGCTAATGATAACGCATTTCAGAAAAAAATATCAATAAAGAGCAGCTGCGGTGCATTTACATTATTAAAAATCTTTAAGAACAATTCTATACATGATAAGCTTAGATAACTATTTCTGTATTTACACTTTTAAAAAGCCATCAACTGAAAGGACATAAAATACATTCAAGACTGAACAGAGAAGCAAGAGAGCTGTGAATAAAAAGACAACGTGTTTAAGCTGATACAACATGACACAGAAAGTACTGTACATTTTAGAACCTGAAAGCCACTACCAGTTGCAGGCCTAAACTTGACAGCAGGTTCCTATGACCGGGCTAGAGTTACCCAACATTCAGGTTCTCCACAGTTTGTCTTGCTACAGCCTGAAGTTCAACTGTCAGACTTACTCACTTTTGTGACCTGAGAGGTCACAAGACAGGTCTTCTGCATCTGGCAGCTCATAAGGAGGAATCACTTACTGACATCTGCAAAGCCTTCGGTCCTGCTGAAGGCACTCAAGACCACCAGAATGGCATCAGGGGCGTACAGTACCAGAAACTGAACCAAGAGTACTACCCACTGTTAAGGTGTGCTGTCACGAAAGCAAGGTTAAGGAGCTCTCCATGGCAAGGATTAACCTGCCACTGTAATAGCCTGGTAAAGCTTAGTAGGCACTAACAATACTACAACTGACTTGAGCAAGGGAACACAGAGCTTTGCATAAAGATGAGGTGTTTGTTTCTTAAACAGTCATTGTAACAAACTTATAATAAAACATTTTAAAATGCTACAGTTAATCATCTATAAAATGTGTATGTTGAGCATGAATTGAAATTGTAAACTAGTAATAAATAATATGGTACATCTGAGCACATTTTAAAATACACATTAAGAAATAAAATTTAATTTTCAGAAAAACTTTCAACCTTTTTTTTGAAAATCACATTTAACCAATCCTTGATAAACAACTGCAGCCAGTTTGCCTGCCTGAAAATTGTGATTTATGAAGCCCTCCTGCCTAGTGCAGGACACTTACTTATATTAATTTTCCTTCCTTTATTTTTTCCAAGGCAAATTAAGTAAGTAAGAGCTGAATTCACAAAAACTATTAATGTAGCGACTACCTTAAATTATATTTTTTAATAGTTGTAATTTGTTTTCATTCTAGTTTATTTAGTAGTCATATAAATATCCACAAAAGTAAGCTACTGTGAAGAGTGCAAGTACCACAGTCAGAGCAGTAGCTAGACCTAGATTTAAAATTCACACACTTATTTCTGGAAAAGAAAAGCTAGGTTCCCTCTGGTCACAGAAAAGGTCTCCATGCACCTCCCTGTTCAGCAGTCATTGCAATCTGTCCATAAACATGAAGCTGGCTAAATGTTATGTTCAATGGGAATTAGGAGAAGCAGCACACTGCACCATTACTCTGTACCTGTTCATTTGGAACTATACTACCAACAGCAGAATGGCACAGCTATCTTGGCTTACCAGTATTTCAAGAAATACAGGCTTATAGATGGTAATAAGATAGCTGAGTGGAGCAGAAAAGCCCTTTCTGTAACCCACCCTTCGTGCGCAGAAATCCTCGCAGCTGACCTCTGAGCTCTTTAGGCAGAAGGCATGGGAGCATGTTGAGCTTCCTCTCTTCTCACATCCCACGTAGTGAGAGGCGAGAGAAATGACGCCTGTCAACTACTATTCACAATGGCCTCAGTGACCCTCTTGGCAGCTGATGAGGAAGATGCAATTTCTCAGCATCATATTCCTTTGTACTGCCCGTGCCCTGAGGCCAGGATCCGGCCTCTAGATGTTCTGGGCAGAGCTGTGAAATGAGGCGATTCACCCAACCCGTCCCAGAACAGTCTTTCCCAGTGGGAACAGTGTGTGGGTTTTGGGGAGAACCTCAAGGAATCCAACTGCTTTCAGCCAGTGTTTATAAAAAGGACGGGGTGCTTATGTTACTACCACTGATAGGAAACGTCATCTGATGAAAAGGAATCTCCTTCCAAATGCCTAGTCCTATGCATTGTCATTAAAAAAGCTTCATAAGGTCACACTCTATATTAATCCATTCCAGAAGGCATATATAGCACAAGTAAGAAAACACCTTTATACGAACAATTTGTTAGAGACTACATCAAAACATTAAAGATGCTGATGTTTGAATACATTTCTAATCTTTCATAAACAGTGAATACATTTCTAATCTTTCATAAACAGAAGAATTTCAATGCTTTAGAAAATTAGGAATATCACAGAGAGGAAGACAAAAAGACAGGTGTCAAAAAGAAGTTGAAAAGAGAGCACCATATGAAAATCATACTTAACTTTTTACATCCATTTAACAGGCTAATTCAATGTTTCATGATGTTATATTGAAGTTTAAGTAAGCTACCTAGGATACAGCCCTGGCCCATCTGAAGTCAATGGTAAGAGGATTTTACCTGCCATTCTCACTGTCTTTGAGAAGGTATTAACACAAAAGGTATACATTGAGGCTTCAGTGAAAGGCTTCCATCAAAAAAGAAGAGGAAGAGGAAAACATGTTGCTTGTTTTTTTTAAAGTACTTGCCATGTGAACTACTCTACATGGCAATCTCTCTGTTCTAACAAACATCGAATGCAATACTGTAAGTAATTTCTACCTTTATTTTTATTCATTTATCATTTAGCAAGACTCTTCTGTAGCGGTAAAACATTTTTAAAATTATACCATTACCTTGTACACTGCTGCTTTACGAAAGTGCAAACCCAAGATTTTAGCAAACAGTGCTATATTTTTCTCCTGTGACATGTACAAAAGGATATAAAAATAGCTCCTTGATTAGCATATGATAATATGCTTAAGCCACAATGAAAACAAATATAATACAGTCTAACAGTGCAGGTATTCCTTTTATTACAGGAACAGCATCTGTGGGATACACTCAACTGATCAAGGATTTCAAAATCCTTAAAGTATCCAATGCATTTTCAATGAATTGATAGCTATGGTCTTCAGTGAGCTGCCCTGACCGTAAGAAAAGAGACACAGAACTTCATCTTAGCTACTCGTATTTCATCACACTCTTCTGCTTGCTGAGAAATATTTCTAAAAACTGCCATGATGTTCCTCATGGATCAAAAAGCAAGTGAAGTTTATAAAACAGTACTCCAAGAACTCTGGACAAACACAACTGCTAGTCTGAACAAGTGTAACAACTATTGTGATTCAGTATTGTAAATGTAGTTTATATTTTAAACTTTTAATAATTTTAGCTGCATAATAAAACAGAGAAGTAATGTTAAATTATAGCACCTTGCATGAAATTTCTTCTAAAAATACAAAGATTACACCTTTCAAAATTGTAAGAAATACAACTATTCTATCTCAAGTCCACTATGCACCTGTCATTTAAAAGGAAACTAATTTACATGTAATGAAGACATGCATAAATATCACAAATTTAAGGCACAAAATGGAATTTGAAAGTTAGGGGTGTAGTAAAACCTTGCGTTTTCATCAAATCACCTGATATACCAGAAAAAGCTGTGTCGACAATTTTAAAAAAAGCTGTATTATCATAGAATTGTTGAAGCTAAAAATGGAAGCTGCCTATTCAAGTATGTAGTTCAAACTCTAGCCAAAGGAAGATTATTTTCCAATATTGCATTACATCTAACTTAAAACCTTCCAAGAAATTGTATGCATCGATAAGCACTACTGCGTCATTCCATAACATAACTGCTCTTATTGGTATGATCCTTCTCCTAATATTCATTGGATATTCACCTTGTTTCAATTTTCTATAATCAGTTCTAATTACACCTTCATACTTAGAAAGCCTCTTCCATGTATTTGTCACATAACAAATTATACATACTTAATGACCCAATCTTTCCGACTTCTTTATCACTTCAACTAATTTTGTTGGTGTTCTCTGACTTTTAAGCAGATTGACTCAAACCCTCATCCCTGAGGTACCCAAAATGTAAGACCGTACTCCAGAAACGCCCTCAGCAATCACGAGTATTCTGATTTCCACGTGCCTGGTGCAGTTCTTCTGCATATATACTATTCTTTTGACATCAGTGATGCCAGAAGCAACTTTGTTGCCTACATTATCAAGGCTTCTTACTACATTATTATATTTCAATCTTCTCTCTCTCTCACTAAGTATCCAAGTTTCCTCAAATACATTACCTTTCCTCTGAATCTCTAAGGCTGCATCTAATTCTTGTCTACATTTCATCCATCTGTTGGACCTCTCCCACTCAGGTACCATATAGTGTAATATAATCTGTAACTTTTATTAATATACTGTAGATCCCTCTTGCGGATTATTGAAGACATTAAATAGAACTAGGTCAATACAGTATAAACAATTAATGGGGAGGGAGCAATTAAAATTGCACAATTGGACGACTCAAGGCACAATTTATATTTTAAGACACTATTTCAAATATATTTTATCCCACTTAGCTATTTATAAGAAGTTAAATATCTCACTACAGCTACAGTTTCTAAATGCAATACCATAATTTTTCTGCATACGTAATTAAACGTAGAACAGGAAACATGCTGACAATCAGTCCTACTCTGCAAATAAGTTCCATTCCAGCCACTGATCAGAGAAAGGTAGGCACATTAAGTCTACTCCTCAGCACAATCTTTTAACCAGTTAATTTACATCTATATCGTTTTATTTATATCTACTTATCTTTAAAATTACAAATGAAAATACAGAGACATCTAAATTGGCACTGACAGTCAAGAATTCACCTCCTTTCAAAAGTCACTCTGGAATTCTATAATGTGATCCTGTAATTCAAAGAATGTTGAACAACATGCTAACAGTACTTATAATTGGAAAGGTATTATTTAATATAAAGCTCAGATAACATTTAAGCCACCTAGTCTATGAAAAACATCATTACCTAATTTATGCTCTGTTTTCCAGAAGACTCACTTTCAGTACAACTTATCACCTCTCCTTCTGCTCTTGATGATGACTACACAGACTACAACAGAACGTTCAGAATAGAAAGCACAGCAGCCGACTACTTCAATTCGTAAAGCTATTTGTCAACCTACTGAAAATAAGAAACTAATTTGTCTGAAGAAATTAACAATTAAAAATCAAAGCGAAACCAAGGATGAAAAGGTAAGTCTGAAGATATCTTAATTGTAAAATAATACAGTCCATGCTGTTTTATGCACAGTTGTTTATTCTTGTTCCATGTTTTAAACTTGGACTCAGAAAAATCACAGGAAGTTTTGGGTTTTTACCCTTTTTTTTTTTTCCTTTAAAAGCACCATAGTTACACGGCTTGATTCAATCGTCCTTTTCCACAATCACTTCTCCATGAAGCACCCTTCTTCTCTGCCGCAGCATGTGGAAGTAGAGTTGTGGAAATACTAGATCAAAGCATAAAAGAAAGCAAATTAGATTAAAAAAAATCAACAGATCACATAATGGAAAAATACAATTTTGCAGAACTGAGGAAAAATTGTGGCACACCGTGCTGCAGTTGGTTAAGGTAAATGACAGGAAGTCATGAACGTTGCAGTGAATTACAAATCAATAATTACTCAAAAGTCAGACAAGGCTTCCTGAATGTATACTGTTGTGTTCAAGGAACTTCCCTCCAACAGTTCTTTGTATAAACAGGACTTAACGACTTTCCGGCAGTGCCTGAAGTCTTCAAAAGGGA
>Ga0065711_1005901_pt1 | contig 36936 bp, 19 predicted proteins | sample Hoacrofraction12_FD_59098 | JGI IMG/M metagenome (GOLD analysis project Ga0065711, IMG submission 59098) | Hoatzin crop microbial communities from Cojedes, Venezuela - Epithelial fraction 12 v2 (version 2) | ecosystem: Host-associated > Birds > Digestive system > Esophagus > Crop | place... | reverse complement strand
CCAGCCGGAAGGAGCTGCAGCGGCTGCGGTGGGGCGGGCGGAGCGGGGCAGCGGCCCTTGCGTTAGGGGGGTCTGGAAGTGGCCTGAAGAACCTGCTGGCAGGGAGAGCGCAGCTTTGATAGCTGTTCTCAAACCAGAACAACCCCACCCCAAACTGGACTCCTGCCTGCCTTAGGCTGCAGAAAATCAGTCAGTCGTCAGGGTTAGAGAGTGGACGGGGCGCTGACCCGGTGGAGCCACGCTCAGACTCTCAGTGGCACAAATTCCCCACGACAGCCGTGGCCTCTGAGCGCAGAAGCGCGACCAAACAGCAGGGAAAAGGGCTGAAAGCACCTGCTGTGCGTAGGGGCTGCTGGGCTGCATCCCCCCTCCAGCACGGAGTCCCAATCCCCCCTCCAGCACGGAGCCACGCAGCTGTCCGGCCTGACCCGGGGCACCAAGAACCGAACGCACGCGCTGCCGGGACGGACCGTGACACCGTGGAGCTGCTGGTGGCACAGGAACAGGGGCACCGCAGCCACGGTTCGGCCTGTGCTTACCAAAGTAGGTGTCAAAGTCCTCTGTTGGCTTTCTCTTACAAATTAACTTCGGTGCGCAGAACGCTAAGCAGAGAAAGTTGCAGAAAATGGAAGAAATGAAGGCTGACGTTTTTTGAGAAAGGAGGGGGACTGGGAGTTCCACACCCGGCAGAGGTACTTAGTGCCTTGGCTCCATTACAACGCTCCCCATCACGTATAGCTGGGCTTAGCAGTGGGAAGGGAAGCTGGGGTTTGCTGTCTGCACTGTTAGGGCCTCTCCTGTGCTTTCTAGCAAGGGACCTGCGAGGAGTGGGGTTTCTCCCTTCAGATTGAAACCCACCTCCATTTAAATGCCAGGCACGTAGGAAGTGACAAATGTGTCTGTTCCAGGTGCCAGGGGTCTTGGCTGTGGACTTCAGGAGTAGGGGAGGACTAGCCCAGGAGATTACCCCGCCTTCCTCGATGTGCTTTTCCATAGTGTCCGTGCTTACACCTGAATATTCCTGTGCTAGTAGTTAGTCTGTAACAAAACCTGGGGATTCTTTCCGAGTATTTTACAAAAAAAAAAAAGAAAATGCAAGTTCTTGAGGCTTTCTTTGGATTGATCTGTACTTCCACTTAGAAAAACAAATAGGGATATACAGATTTGAGTGTATTAAGCATTACTTTCGGCAAATTAATCCAACACTGTTGGTGATTTTACCTTAAAGACATTTTTGTTAGCTGCTGAGTCAGGGACGCAGCTAGAACATAAAAACATTCACTTGGAGTTTTTTTGTTTGGTCTGTTAAGGTGTGGGTTGTACCTGAAGTTTAAATTCCAGCCAGTGTTTTCCAGTTAGATTGAGATTTTGGAGCAGTCTATCCAGTTTAGGTAGGTTTGTTCAGCATGTTAGACAAAATAGAAAACAAGGAGGCATTTTATTATGCTTTTATGAGCTCCCTTTTAAAGCAGGTAAAAAACTTTCTGTCAGGTCTGTGTATCTTGCACATTTTGCAGATTTGGTTTTGGTGTGGGCTGTAGTGATTCTGCGAGGAGCACTTTAGTTATCTGAACAGATCCTATCCTACCCTGTTAGTAAACAAGCCTGTACATGTGCTCTGTGAGAGATGCACTGTGTTTCTCATTGCTTCTGTCCCAGTCATTGGACACATACTGTGTCTTCAAAGAGTTTCAGATAAATTGTTGATTGGGATGCCTTGCATCAAGAGATGCTCAGGACATGTTTAAAAGAAAGTTTGTTTGACCTTACAAAAGTGTGCCAGGTGGTTCTCTGTGCTGCTCCGATTTCGTTACGGGTTTATGCTACTCAAGACAGTATCTTCACCAGGAATTCACTCCTGTGAACTGATAGATTAATTAGGTATCTTTAATGTCTACTTTATGCTGTCGTTTCGTAGGGTTTTACATATACCGAATATTTTTTCCTTTATGCCATAGTTTTTCTCTGTTAGTAGATCTTTCAGAAAGCAGCAGGAGACAAGAACACTTGAAAACAAATGTATTCCTTTTATAACAAATACTTCTTTATGTTATCATTGCACTTCTTAATTGACAAGCTTTTTCAGCCCATATGATACCAAGATTCTTGGCTTTTATTCAGGTTCATGGCTGTAACTATATTCGTTTCAGAACTGCTTAAAACGTAGCGTGTCATCATCTGGCCAAACTGCAAGTTATATAAAATTATGACTTCTTAACTCTCTTGTCTTCTGACTTTTGTATTTAATAACATTGCTAAATGAATACAAACGAAGCTATGGGTTATTACATGGAAGCAATACTCTTTGATATCCAGAGGAAAGTGTAGCGCTCTGTCAACTATTTTGACACTCGTAACGCTAAGCAAACGTGAATGCTGCATTCCCAGCAAACAGGGGCTCCTCGTTCTCTGAAAATTTTGTAGGGCAACGCTTGAACGGAGCAGTTTATCCGAACTGTTCCGTGTGTGAGTATCACTGGAACTTGAAATACGTTGCCATACAGATGTCAGTTTTGTTGCTGTTGGCAACACCTGCATAGATTAAGTTGCAAGATTGTTTCAGTAAGTCTTTTTAGGAGCAAGTGTTGTGATTTGCCAGTGTACAGAAATGTATATTACTGTTTGCCATTTGAGATGAGAGGATTTAGACGCAGTCAGTTGGTTAAGAATCATTTAGCACGGTCTTTGCATTCACCATTTCACTACTGGGAAATTTTATGGAAGTTGCTCTGTTTTGAAGAATTCATAACACAAAAGTGACATTTCTATCTTTGTAAAGGAAAGTATCAGCTATAGGATGTATTTAGTTATTGTTAATGCTGCTTCACAAGCAAAAGTAAACCTGAACTCCTGCGATATTTTAGAATAATCGGGAAAGTACTTAATAAGTTATGTAGGAAGTAAGGGAGGGAGAAATGATTTAATGTGTCTTGAGGCTGTTTGTTAAGCATTAACCCTTCATCAACAATATTTTTATCAATGCAAGAAGAATCCACATCAAACCACTTGATAATACTCCTTTACTATGCTCTTTGGCCAACCTGTCACTCAACATTTTCAACACTTTGTCTGTTTCTGTAGTTGAAACTCTGCTTTCTTTAAGCCTAATCAGACACCCCAGAAGGATCTTCCAGAGACGCACCGTAAATTTTACCACCTTCTGTTTTTCTCTGCACATCAAGTGGAAACATTCTTGTTTCAGTTTTGCTTTTGGTGTCTCTCATCTTCCTGTCACTGTGCCATGGTCAAGAGCCTGGCTCAGTCTTCTTCATAACCTCCTCATAAGTACTGGACAGCCTGTTTCCCTCAGGCTCTTCTCACAGATTACCTGACCATCTCGATGGCCGTCCACCGAACTTGCTCCAGTTCTTCAACGTCTGTCTTATATGGGGGGGCCCAAAACTGGACTGTATTTTAGCTGGAATCTAGTAAGTGCTGAATAAAGGGGAACAATCACCTCCCTTGACCTCCTGGCTTTGCTCCTGTCAGTGCAGCTCAGGATGCTGCCAGGACACACTGCTGGCTCCTGTTCAGCTTGCTGCCTGCAAAGACCCCAGGGCCTTTTCAGCACAGCTGCTCCTCAGCCAGTCAGACCCCAGCCTGCATCCTTGCAAGGGGTGAATAACATACATGCCCTGTATGCTCCTTCCCAACAGGAAATATGAAAAAGCAATTAGGAAAAGATGTTCAAGACTTTGTCTAATGTCCTCACAGAAAGCTCCAATTCTACAGTCATTATATGGAGTCATGAAAAATCTTACAGGAGTTAACAGTTGGCTTAGCACTTTGCTATTCAGCACCAGCCAGTGAGAAGGGCTCTGCTGTCCAAAAAATTCGAAGCTAAAAGCAGATCGGAATAACCAGCTTTTGTAAGTAAATGGGCATTCAATAGCGAAACACTTAGCACAAGAAGGGTGGCTCCTTGTCTTTGTTCACTTAGGGTATTCTGCCATATTCCTTCTGAACAATGGGTATCTATTCCCTGTTCCTTACCCTGGCTTCATTTGTTACTGGAGATGATCCCCTGAAGGCCTGCTACCAACCTCCTATTTCATAGGTGGTTTTTCTTAGTATCCTCAGATGAATTTAACACAATTCTCCAACTTATCTCTCTTTCTTACACCAGAATTGTTGCCAAAGTAATTACAAAATCAGGAATTGCTTAAAAAAGTTACTAAGTGACAGACATGCCTTCCATCACATTATTTACAAAGCTGAAGCACTTCAGTTGAGGAAATAATTATTTATGAACTTTGTGTCATATACTGCCTATGTGATACACTTTTACAATACAAAAGAATATACGATCGTACCTTTTTTTGTAACCTGTGGCTACTACAGCTCGTTTGGTATTTCAATTTTAACATCCAACTTACATTGAAGGGCTTTTAAATGAGAAATACTAAGACTAAATTTTATCCCAAAGAATTTGCAATTGTTATTTCTTGTCAAGAGTCAGATACTTGTCAATACAGTTTAACGGAGAGACTATATAAAATTTTTACTATAAAATGGTGGGTTTAAATTGTAGTTGTGGTTGGTATTTATATATAGTTGTCATGTTTCTCTTTCAACAGAACTGTCTGAGTTGTATCTCTGTACATATACTGGAGAAAATAATGTTTACTTAGGATCACAACTGTTATTTTTGTAACGACTTAAATTGTATTTTTTTTATCATATATCAGACCGATTCATGCTATACAGAAATATTTTTCTTAGAGTTTTCTAAAGATGTTGTCAAGCAAATCAGCTGTATTTTGCCCTTAGAAATACATCTTGGTATTACCTTTGAATTAGGTAATCTGGTTCACAGTACTTGCATACCCTGTATGTGTCCATAGTGTGTGTTCTTAATGCTTTAAAATAAGACAGTGATTAAAGCTTCAAACGATGTGACAGGACAGGTTTTCAAGCTTCCAAATCGTAAGGAGCAGATTGTTATTAGCCCCCCAAGAACTCCTTTTGCCCACTGAGCACGCTGCGAGGCAGGCTGATTCGTACTAGCTGCAGCTACCCCCTCTGCATAGCTCTGCCTGAAGAGACTGAACAAGGACTCCTTACTCAGCTTCAGGTGAGGTTATTGGACCAATTCGCACCCGCCTTCAGCAGCAAATTAAACTGAAGGGGCACATTCCTGATGGGTTCAAGACAGCTTTGCCACTGCTCTGAAGGATGGTGGCACTTCCTCCCTGCACAGTCGGCATGCTTTCAGTACCAAGTGGCTGTGTAATTAGTGTTAACCCTTCAGACAAAGGAAACCCTGTTTTTCAGTTACATCAGTGAATTAAGCTATGTGGTCAATCAGACTACCAGGTGCTAGTTTCGAAGCAGGGAGAGGGCAAGGATATGCAGCTGAGATGGCTATGGTCTTTTTTGACAGTGTTGTCTTCATTTGGTTTAAGCAAGTCATTGAGCCATGCCTGTATTTGACTGACTCTCCCTGAGGCAAAGAGTGAGCACTCACGTGGCTCCTTCTGCCAGCAGAAGTGACTGGGACAGTGACAAACAGATGTGTCACTGTATATGTTTGCAAAGAAAGTATCTGCTAATGGGTCTAATACATACTGTACTCTCAGCAATGAAGGCAAAACCACAACCAGCTAAAGATCGCGTAAAAAGCTAAATGATTCAGAGTCCTTACACAACCGAGGAGTGACAAGTAGGGGAGCGCGGATGTCAGATGCCTGAGGGAAAGAGCATACCTGGAGGATGCAGGCTGGGAGGAAGACTGCAGTTTGAGCTCCTGAGAAGGTCAGACCTGTGGTCTGTGCTGTTCCCAGCAGGACACCTGGGGCTCCAACAACTTTGTCCGTTCAGTCCTGTGAACACACAGACGTAAATGCTTGAGTAAAAAATGGGGGTGAGGTGGGTGGGGGTGTGTTTGTGTGAGATCTTGCTGGTGACATTTTGAGGTTGCTCTATCACTGTTGAAAGGCTGTGGAAACTGGGGAGGAACAGAGAAAGGCAAATACCGTACTCTTCCTTCAGAAGGGGCAAGAAATCCTGGGAACTAACAGGCTGGTCAGACTCATTTTGGTCCTGTGAAAATCATGGAGCAATTATTCCTGGAAGAATTAAGTTTTGACCCCACTTTGAGCAGGCACTTGGCTTTATGACTTCCCAAAATCTGTCCCAACCACGATGATTGTGTAATTCTATGGAATGTACGTACACAGTTGTTTTCAAAATCAGTATACAGCACAAGGCCCAGGACTGGCTTGCTCAGTCACCCTGCAGGTAAATCACTTTTATTTATACCATGTGAAAAATGTAAGCTAAAACAAAATTTTTTTTAATTTAAAAAGTTTAGAGTTCTTCTGTATGCACAGAATCTCTCCAACGTCTCCCAAGAGTTGGGTAATCATCATTACCCTTGTTTTGCACTTGACCTAATCAAGTATTGAGATTTAAAACTACATAAGAGACACAAAGGTCTAGTGGGAGACTTGAGTACAGAGAACATCATATATAAACCTGCCATGGAATTCCTTGTCGCTGGTAATTTTCTGTTGACTGCTCTAAATCATTATCTGTCCCATTAATAATCATTGCTTTGTGGTTTTCTGTCTTCTGAGTCCATTACAGTCCCTTCACCTTCTCTGAGAAAACTCTTGCCAGGACCGAGAAGTACTTTTTCATTGGATTGATTCCTTTCAAGCTGTACATATGTCATTTGGGATCTAAATGCTTGATTAGCACAGGAATCTGATGGGTACAGCCTTTTCCAAAAGCTGCTGCTCAAACAGCAGAGTCAGAAGATACAAGCAAAATACTAATGTGCAAAATAAATAAGTGGAAAAAATCATTCCATACGTTTTGGTATAAAATATGACTGGTGCATTGTTTTCAGTTGTTGTCAGCGCTTTAAAATAAAGAGTTTCAAAGAGAGGGGAAATCGTAAATCACAGGTCCACAATCTGGGAGGATTAAAAAACCTGGGAGTATTCAGTTAAGAAGAGATGCAGAATATAAGAAATGGCACAAGAAGACAAGCAGTGGTCTCATTTATCATTCTGGGAGAGAGAAGTGGAAGTGCAACAGAAAATACAACATTTCTAAAAGGGAATTCTTTGATTTCATTTCTACTATATATTGCAGTCAAGAGCTTTTAAAGATTCAAAAAGGATTAGAGCTTTACATGGAGGATGAGAACATCCACAGTTACTTTACATTAAAAGCTCCTGGAATATAAGCCATCATGTTCCAGGACATTAGACAACCTGTAAAACAAAAGGATTTAAAAAAAGAAATTTTCCCTATGAGCAGGATATTGTGTTTGTCCACTCTAAGTTATTTGGCTTCTTCCTCTTGAACATTTAGTACTGGGAACTCAAACCCTGATACTAAACTCATAGTTCTTATGCTGCTGGATTTAGGGAATAGTATGTAAGCTAAGCATTTCTTCTTCCTGCCCAGATGTAATGGCTGTTCTACCACCTAAAAAAGGACAGGTGACTAGACTGACTGGATCTTTGACTGACTTTACTGAAACCTAGAATTAGCTGGCATTTTTTTAATGCACTTTTGTATGTTTTATGTATTCTATAGATATTCTTTTAATTGTCTCATATTTCCTTATAAAACAGCATCAGTGCTCTCGGGTGATACGACCACGTCCTACGCCAGTTGTTACTGCCCCTGTAGCAGAACTGGCAAAACCACACCAGTACCACAGACAATATGCTGGTGAAACCCACCTGTAGTTTTGGTGACACACCAGATGTGTCACCTAAGATCTTGTTTTGCTAACTCTGCCAGAGAAGGTGACAAAGGGGGAGGGCTGGGCACCCAAGTGATAATTTCATTATTATGTATAAAGGAGATTTATAACAAGGCTGTTGACTCAAGCCCTGTATTTTGATTCAGGAAGGCTTGCTAGCCAGTGTCTCACTGCATGCTTTGTTTTATTCAGTTGCAGATCTGGGACACGGCTGGCCAGGAGAGATTCCGAACTATCACACAGAGTTATTACCGCAGCGCCAACGGAGCAATCCTAGCCTATGATATCAGCAAGAGAGGCTCTTTCCTGTCTATTCCTCGCTGGATCGAGGATGTGAGAAAATACGCTGGTTCCAACATAGTACAGTTACTGATTGGTGAGTTAAAAACATTAATACCAAGCGCTACAGGTTACTGTACAATATAATCAGTTGCAATACTTTAAATAGATAGAAGTTATATTTTTGGTTGAAGTTAAGATGTATGGAGTAGATGCAACTGGAAATTTTCCCAGTGTTTTTTTAATTAGAAAGTGCTGATTCATCAAAACAGAAATGTTTCGCTTTGATTAACTTGTGTTACGAAGTAGACAGCTTTGTATCAGAAGCCAGCTTTGAATGCTTTGCGTTTCCCTTAATGGAGAACTGGGTACCCAAGATTTCCATGTTCTGAGGCACAGCTGCTGTGGAGCTATTCTCATGATCATGACCATAACGTTTCTAGGGCCCAGAGAAGCTCCATCACATCAGACCAATGTGTTTTTGTGAACTGGAACACCCACATACTCCAGCAAACAGGGGATTTTGCAAGGACTTCAGGACAACCAGGGTTTGTCAGTTCTCTGCTCGAAGTTCTGCTTCCCAGCCCCAATGTTTCGGACGTGGGTGCAGCTCTCGGGGCCTTTAGAGCCACTAATACAACATCAGTACTATTCTTGATTTCCTAGGTATCAGCAGACTGCTGTTGTTTTAACAAAATGATTTTAGGTTTCTTTTCTAGCCCATTTTTCTTCTGTTAAGGTCTACAGCCAGCATGCTTCTGTTACTGACTTTTTCTGTATCTCTGTATGAGTAACCTGTACAGGTTGGAAGGGTCTTAGGAGATTATCTAGTCCAACCTCCTGCTCAAAGCGAGGAAAATGTCAGGTTGGTCAGGGCCTTTTCAGTCAAATTTTGAAAATCTTCAAGAATGGAAATTCTGCAGTTTCTGTGGGCAACCCCAGAACCTCCTGCTAAATGCGTACTCTGACATAAATAGTCAGTATAAATTACTCTGTTTCTTTTTCTTCCAGGAAACAAGTCTGACCTAAGTGACCTTCGAGAGGTTCAGCTGGAAGAAGCTCAGAGTCTGGCTGAACACTATGATAATATCATCTGTGCCATAGAGACCTCTGCGAAAGACTCCAGCAATGTGGAGGAGGCTTTTGTGAAGATGGCTACAGAGCTCATGATGAGGCATGGAGGCCCTATGTTCAGTGAGAAGAATACTGACAGCATCAAGCTCGACAGCAAAGACGTTGTAGAAGGCTGGGGCTGTGGCTGCTGATATGAGCTAGGTGGTATCTGTAACTTTACTGGAATTTAGATGGTGCTTCACCCTAATGCTGAGTAGCACGGTAGCCATATTCTCTTCCTCCTGTGAAACCAGCAATTTTGTAGAAAATAGACACAATCCCGTTTGCTTTAGTGTCTTATTTTAAAAAGGGACTCTTGAGAGGTAGTCCTAAAAGTCAAACCCTCTGAAAAACTTACTCAACGTTTGTCCCCACCATTTTCTTTTCTGTAACCTTCATACAAGTTGCAAAAGTGGAGGAAACAACTTTGAAGTGGTGATGTGGCGTGGGGAGACAGATGGTTGCGGAAGAGACTGCTGCACACCCGAAGTTCTAAAGCATTTAGCGCGGGACTGTTGGCAAAGGAGGTCACTTTTGGAATGGGCAGTCTAAACAGTGTCTTTTTCAATCCTCAGCACTCCACCAATGACCAGAAAGTGACAGTGTCTTTGCTAAAGGTATTTCAAGTGTCAGAATACCCAAGGTTTGATTACAGGACCAAACAGCAGTCACCTATCCTAGGGTATATGAATTCCTAGGTAGTATCGGAACAGGCCCAGGTGGGGAAGGCTTCTCTCAGGTTTTGTTACATTTTTTGTAAGTTATCATTTTAACAAAAAGCAAAATCAGCCTGAACACTATGATAATGACTTGCTGTCGAGCAGAACTGGACCAGTGTAATTATTTTAAATATAGCCTTGAGGAGAGGGTAGATGCATTTCATTTGCTATTGTTTGCACAGTGATAGCTCCCTTTTCCAAGTGGGTATCATTGAGTTTTTGCCCTCAGGTCTCTTAATTTCATTCCACAACTCAAGACCTGCACCACTGGAAACAGGAACTGGAGAAACCTTGAACTGACTGGTAGCCATGATCCCCTGCCATGTGCCTAACGGTCATATACAGGGTTAATTCTGGTCGTACATTTGACATGATGTTACCAGAGTGTTTATTGCTTAAGGGGCATAAGTGGATTTGTTTTTTGGTTTGTTTTTTTCAAACGATCTCTTTAAATATACTCTGGGCATATAATGCGAAAGAACAGCTGAAAACTGCATGCATTGCAGCTTCTTGGTTGTAAGAAAGCAGCATCTTTTTGAGTCATTCCCTCCCAACTTTGTACTCAACTGCTTCCCTTCCCTCCTCACAAGTTACCAGTTGCTTTTTGTTTCTTGAAAACACTCAGCAGGAAAAGTCTTTCACTGTCAATCAAAGGTCTAAATAAAATAGATTTCATAATTCAACTACATGTAGCTGTCTTTCAGATTCAGCTCTGTATCATATGTTGTAGGTGCAGTTGAATTACTGATGGCAGCAGTCCTCTCTGGATCTACACTCAAGCACGTTACAGAGAGGTAGACGAAGCAGAACAAAGCAGAAGCAGGACTATTTTTAACTCTGCAGTTAAAGCAAGGTGTTCACAGATGACAAGTGATTTTTGCAATCTTGGTACTTTGAAGGAGCTTGTTTTCAGAAAGCACTCACTTAAAGTGAAGTCCCTTGTCCCTTTTGAAAATCTTGATCAAAAGGGACCCGGACTGGTTTGCTACTACAGCTACACCAGTTTTTAGCCATTCAACATATCCAGTATCATGAAAATCAGGAAGATTTACGAAGGGCTAATGGATCTTAATTTCAGTACTGTTCATCTTCCTACAGAAAATAATAAACCATTCTCTGGTGTTTCTGTTTGTTAAACTATGAGGTAGATAATTGAGGAGTTACATATGCTTTGTAGTCTCTTTGCTTCTAATCTAAGGGGTTAGTGTTCAAGTTTTATAGTTGTAAGGGTGAAAGGGCCTTAAATTTTTCAATTAGTATAGTTTTCACAATTCTAATATTTTATATGGAAGGGCAGGTTGAGTTGCAGTACTCAGTAGTATTTTTGGATAGTTTTCCAGGACATTCCCATCTCTCCTACATCCAAAGATAACAGGCAATAAGTGTCCAGCAGTAGCTAGACACTGAAAATGAGAATTGTCCAAACTCTAGATTTGTTAGTGGTTAGCGAACGCTGTATTCCACTCTCAGGAGAAACTAAAACTCAGTCCTGGTGACTGTTTTTCCTCCTGTATCCTTAAGATACAGAATACTAGCAAGCATTTGACTTTGTCATGACATTATAGTTTACATCTGTTGGTCACAGTCCTGCAGTTCTGTGTGCTTGAACATGGACCCTCAGATAAGCTCAGCCTCCCACTATTTGCAGGATTAGTGCCAAATTATTTAAGCCATGCTGATAAAAATTCACACATGTTTAAGAACAGTATTGCTACCACTCAGATTTAAATCAGTAGTTTACGTAGTAACTCATCTTAAAACTAGAAGAAGATGGGAAATGAACATAAATACTGCTTCCAATGCAGTCAGTGAATGACTGTATTTTTATAGTAGATGGAGAAATGAGGAATTATTGATCCATTTCCTTAGCTTTGAGGTTTGTTTAGCAAATTAGAATTATAACAAGCCCTATACTTTCCCTTACGATTTGCCCCCATCTATCTCTTAAACTACTCTTGAAGGTTGAGACTGTCTGCAGGTTCTGTTTCAGTCAGCAAACATAAAATAGAGCGTCAGTGATTTGTTCACTGTGTTTTCAGGTGAAGGCACTGGTTCAGATTAGTTTTCATTTTGCTGTAGAAAACTAAGACTATGGCTTTAACTCAGCTTTGTCTTCTAACTCTTGGCTCTTCTGTGTTGTAACAAGTGTAATACAAGTTTGCATGCCTTACCTAGCTGAACAAAAGGGAACAAAGAAATAGACTGAAGACCCAATTTATTTTTTTCAGGTTAATAGCAGATATGAATGACAGTGCTTGGGCTGTCAGTAGTAAAAGGCTATTTCAATTACCAAACCCTTTCTTTGTCTATTAGTAATAGCACAATACTCACTAGACTGATAGCTTCTTGACCAGAAATGAATTAAACAGTAAATGTAACTTGGAGCTTTTTCACTCCCTTTCTGAAGATTTTTATTAGATCTGTAATTCACTTAGCTATGTAATTCAAGTATTAGGAAGACAGTGCTGTTGGTTTAATTCCATTAATCTTATTGAAACCAAAAGGGTACATGGGTGAAGCGAGTGAGTAGCAATAAACCTGAGATTTACAGGTAAAAACCTCAGTTTCAAATCTTAGGTTACAAATGTGCACTGATGTACATCAAGTGAATAATTCAGTAGTGCATGGTCAGAGTTCACAGCACAAACATTTGCCAAGAAACCTGTTTACTGGCAGTTGAACATTAACAAGACTATGGTGCAGTAATTGCTTTTAAGCAGATCTCCTTGGCTGACCATGCATTTGCATTAGTATTTATAATTTATTTTTGGCAGTACCCAAAGCGTGCAAAATATTACAAAAGCACAGAAGGAGACATTGATCCCTGCATGTAACATTTAGGGGTGGAATGCAGAGGCAAATACTGAAATGAAATAATCAGCAGAATGTGGTTCCCACAGGAGCAGGGGCATTGTTATCCTTTCTGTTGATTTTGATTTAAGCTAATTTTATCTCCAGTTACTCATTCAGTCCATGGTCATGGGTGGAACTTGTACAAATATTTATAATTAAGTAAATATAATACCAGGTGAATGTCAGCCCAGAAACCTGCTAACATTTGCTTTGCAAAATGAAATTTTAAAAAAGTAAAAACATTTAAGAACAGAGGAAAAGGCCTAATGATTTTATCACTCTCACTAGACTGCAAAGCAGGCCACTTTGGGGGGGAGGGGGGGAAGTACTACAAAACTAGATGAAGCCTAGCTAATGCCACACAGATTTCTAAGCAATTCATGAAGCATGGAGCTCTTGCTCAGTTTTTTCTTTGCCTTGAAAGAAGATCATATTTATCTGAAGAACAGAGCTGATCATGTGCAATATACCTGTGTTACTGCAGTAGTACATTCCGTTATGTATACACTCACACAGTAGCACCCTTAAATACATTTTCCTTGATTTGCCCCAGTATGTGTTGTCCCACTAGGATGTACACCTCTTATTTAATCTCATAGTCCCAGCCAGCTGACCATTTGAATGTCTTTTGCCATCTCATGCCAATCCTGAGGGAACTGGGAGGCAATAACATTACTGCTTTTTCTTCAGGGGGTTGTTTTACTCAATGTTACAATAAGAGTCTCTCTAAATCAAGATGAATTTATGTGTTACTTCATTAATAGAAATTGTTTACCTATCCGGTTCCCAAAACATTTCTATATTAACAGACCACTGAAGTTTACCCTATTGCATTATTTTGTGTAAACAGTGTGCTGGAGGAAAATGAAGTGAGAACAGTGCATGCTTTCTGAAACTGAAAAAATAAAGGAACTCTCCTTTTGGTATCTTCCAGCCTTGGAGGGTGCTCTCTGTGGAGACTTCACAGAAACAAATCAGGTTATGGGCAGAGTGTGCAACCAGTGAACAGGGAAAACCCAGGGAAACTGGAGTGAGTATGTGCTCTCTTGGGAAGAGGTGGTTCCCACATGGCTTGCTTTGCCCCCGTAGCTGATGATGGCCGTGTAGCTTGTGTTCCCACCCTCGTGGTACAAGAAGTGAGGCAGTTAAAGAGCAACAGATCCAAGGACATGGGTGGTTCTTGGTGGAATCGAAAGGAAAGGAATCCCAGAGTTTGGGTAATCACCCTAACCACCTAAATACCCTTTCTCAGATGACACTAGGTGGTTTCATCCACTAAAAGGCATTCTAGATTTACAAATTTGGCAATAGAAGATGCCACATCGTTATCCCGTGTAGCTTAACAGTTACAATTTATTACAGTTGCATGCAGCACAGTCCTTTATAATTGGGCTGTTCTCAGATTTGACAATTCTTTTCCACACTATAAGAAAAGAGTCACAGATTTGGGAAATCCTGTCTCAGTTCTATTTTTGTAGTAACTTTTGGTGCTGATCATCCCCCTGAGACTTCAGTTAGAGAACCAGCCTCCTGGGTACCTTAGTTTTTACTGGCCAGGTAATGTTAGATTTCTTTTAACTCTATTGACTTAGGCTATAAGAGCTGTTCCAAAGAGCAAAAAATCTCAGATGGAAGCATTTAATTGCAATCCCCATTGCATACTTCAGAAAAAAACCCCAGACTATGGCACAGCTAGATGTTCTGATTTCCAGCACAAGTTTAGCCTTCTATAGCTGTTTTATAATTTCATTTTAGTTTACTTGGAAAAGAGCAGGGTTACAAAATCAAAACAAACAAACAAACCCAAATGTATATTTGCTGTCCATGGAATTGTTACCAGAGGTTAGATAAAAGCAGCCAGCATACTCTCCTAGCCTTATCTTAAATAGCATTTTTTTTAATATGAATGAAAAATGCTTAAATGCACTTTAAAAATAATTCTTTGAAGTACAAAAGGGTTGTGGGGTTTGTTTTGTGTTTTATTTTTTACTGTGTCTTTTTTTAACAAGGATTTCTATTACTTGAATACTGATAAGGGCAGTTACCTGTGTTACATTCATAACTTTAGGTGTCACTGAAGACAGACCATGTCTACAATTGCCTTGTTTTTCCATATGAGTCAGCGGCCAGTGGAAAACAAGTGAACAGAATAACTTCACAAGAATGAGAAAAGTGAACCCTGAGTAAGAGTCAGGGAAGATTTTCTATTTAGTCTGATTAAATGTGGTAGGTTTAATCAATGCTTACTCAGTTCAAAGAAAATTTCCTTCCCAAAGGCAACATAATACACTACACACATAGATATGGGTTTCCCCATTTGCTTTTTGTACAACAGAAATCTGACTGCTGTCTGTACTGAACAAGAGTGGACTGCTGAACTAGCATTCAAAATTTGCTATTACTGCTAAATTACTACAGTTGAACAGTTTTCATTTAGTCATAAACATAACATTTAAAAATTCCTACATTTATATCTTAATTTTAAAGCCTAGACTAGGATACTAAGAACAGTAGCCATATATTTTAAGCTTTCATAAGAACATATACCTTATCATTGACTACTCTGTAGGAGTTTAAACCTTAATTCCTCCACAGACTCATTCAGACATCTTAAAGTACACCCTATTCAGGTGTAATAGCTGGCTAAAAGGACCCAAGTTTCTGTAAGTTTTAGCTTAGAGAAAGTACCTTACATATGCCCAAAACTACAGCAAGCTAGCAGTTAACGATTTCTAATTGTTCAATCCATACAAAAAAAACCTTACAACGCAGTGATTGTCTTCTCCAGATAAAAGCAGAGGAGAACATTAAAGGAAACAATGTATTGCTGTAGAAATTGTCTTTTTGAGGCACTCAACCAGCACACTCTGTATACTTCCAAAAGCCAGTGTCTTTTCAGTGACCGCTAAGTGACAGCCTGTTACGCTGCATTGTGCTGTAGGACATGCAGTGATCAACACCCATTTTTTCTGGAATAAATTCTATGAGCAATACAGGCTCATATGAAGATGTCAGCGAGTGATCTGGCGTATCTAAACTGTTGTATGTGAAAACAAGGGGGTGAAAGATTGTCCTTCGAACACGGCATGCAAACTTGTCTTGACAATTTGAAGGTACTTTTAACAACTGAGTTAAGAGCTGACTTTTCAGAGACATTAAAGCTGCAGACAGATGCCTACCAATATCTTCAAAAGCATCTAGTTACCACTGCAAAAAAGCACAAACCTTGTATGGAACTGGTTTTGCACTAAAGGGAAACAGTTATTGGAAAAAAACAAATGCATTCATGTGAAAGGCAGAGCATCCTGATTATTCTGTATTTTTCATGTTCACTCCCTGTTTCAACACTATGCATAAGTAAGCATTTTTTCCCTTTATAAATGGTATGAAAATAGATTATTCTAAGTGTGAAAAGTAGCTTGATACTTGACAAAACAAAATGTTACATACATTTTCTTAAGAGAGTGATAATATTGATGAGGAGAGTAACTTTGCTAACAGTTTGGTGGTGTAGTATAAGGGACTGACCAGGTAAAGTGTTGGAATGGTGCTGCTCCGTACACGCACCATTTCAAAACCAGGGCAGGCCAACAGATGAGATCGGACACTGTCCTGCTTGCCAGAGATAAAGTAAATACAGACATACACTGAGCAGAAGGTGGATTTAGTTATATGTAACAGTTTTTAAAGATTTCTATTTTATACGGCTGTAAGGAGAAACGCTAAGATTTTTGACAGGCAGGCAGGCTCAGTGCTGTCAACCAGCTTTTCCCTCCTTTGTGCCTCACTCACTGGTATCTGACAGATGTAAAACCCACAACTCTATAGGCTAGAGAGCACTCAAGTGAGTCTGGCTCACACACCTGTTGGGGAGAAAATAAAAATCTCTAATTCATATTGAATTCATTCACTGCATTCCAAAATTATTTGAGGGGTTTGGATGATAACAGTGTTAAAATTATTCTGTATTTTCTAGGACAAATCTGTTGCTGTTTTACAAGGTTTCTTCAAGGGATGCAGGCTGTACATTTCTAATCATGAGTAACTACTTTGCTTTTAAACTTTCTTGTCACAATACTGACTAGATCATTTGGAATATGAGGAGACAAGGGAGCAAGCTTGCATACTACAGTAATTTTTTTATACTTTACTTTCATCTATTTATGAATTTATTATAAAAAATATTTTTAAACATATGAAACCTGCTTTTTGTTGTGAATTTTAGCAAATTAGTGGGTACATTGTACTGTGTATCATTAAAGAGGTTTAATGAAAGTAAACATTTGGCAGTATCTTCTGTGGTTTATTATCAGAAACAAAACCAGGTTTTAAGAAATTATATATTCTGTTTTACAGTGCTGTATGGTCTTCTACTTTGACATAAGACACTATCTAATGTACTCTTTTTTAAGCAGACAATGCTTAACTCTCTTCCTCTTACCCTACAACTGCCCATCACTTACATAAATGCATCTACATTAAATTGTTTTAAATTATTAAGCTCTCCAGCATAACTAGCTGGAAGGTCAAGAATGAAAGCCAAGTCCTCAATGTCAGAGAAGTGCAAATAACTTTCTCAGTGCTTACAATGAAGTGTAAACAATGTAGTTACAAGTGTACCTTCCTAAGGGAACATTTAGATCCTGGATTTTATTTAATTGCTGTAAATTAAACAAAGCAACACCTCTTTCTTTTTGCTTGGATCTCTAATTCTCATGTCAGTAGATGAGCTAAGCAGTTTTTCAAAACCTTCATTTTTTGATCCACAGGAGTGAAGTAATTGAGCTACTTCATTCTGTATTCAGTCTACTACTTCAGTAACAGCCTCAGACACCGAAACAGCAATCGGTAGTTCTCAATGAAATGGCCGTGCTCTAAAGCTGGTTCCTTGGAGTGAGGGGTATGGCTGAATTCATTAGTTAATTCTGTGATAATGACACAATCTTTACTACTGAAACATTCTGGATATAACTATACACATCACTGACACGCACAGTGCTGTAGAGGATCAGTGTAAGAGAGAAATAATGCAACTGTCATGCTTAACATATATACACATACTTTTCATAGGTATTGACCTTTATTTTTTCACGTACTTTACATATGTTCTGCACATCTGTAGTCTAGTTTCTAAATCTATGTGGAGAAAAAGACAACTTATCCAAAAAACACAAAGGGAAAAGCAAGTTGCGAATTCCAAGGCTATGATATGAGGCAAAAATGTAACAGTTTATACAAAGCTAGGTTTCATTGAAGTAAATAATACCATTATTATAATACAGTCCTAGAATATAACATGTAGCATAATTCTCTCTAACCCCTGTAAGACGCCCGGCCTTCAACAGCAAGCCTGTCCTTTCACAGCATACGCCACTGATGAGCTAGTCATATGTCACCTTGTATGAACCTTGGAACCTGCCCCTCTTGCTGCTAATGAGGTCTCACAGTATTTCCAGAGCAGGAAGGACACACACCTGTGTTGACATACCTAACTAGCTTCATAGCCACTTCCCAGGTCACCTTCCAAAGCACTGTATGACGTGCAGAACACACAACGCAGACTGACAAGGGAGCAAGATGGGTGGCCAGAACCTCCCCAGGACGCCCTTTCGGACCCTTGAAAATGTGAACAGGCTAAACCAGTCACAAAAGGTTATGCAGAGGGAAAAAAACACACACTGAAAAAACCCAGAACTCTGGTCTCTGCTGCCTGATCGTTTGTAAGTGCGTGTGGCAAATGAAAATACGTATCATTAACAGGTCTCTTTCAGTAACTTGAATTTATTGTGGAAAGCAACCATGACAACTGTTCAGTTGGATATTGTAAGTGCATATGACAAACAGTTTAAAGGGATTCTGAGTCACATTTCTAAGAACTCTTCTTTGAATTCTCTGGGAAAGTGGAATAGTTTGGATACAGGAGGAGATGCACACATATCACAACAATTTTTCTTTTCTTGTTAGTGAGGCAAACTGGCTTTCATTATGTAGCTTGCACTTGCAAAAAATATTAACCTTTTTTTTTTATANTCTAAGTTTCACTGACAATTTTTTCTCCCCATCTACNGTCAGGAACTTGGCTGCTCAACTAGCAGAAAGCATATTCACAGATACACTTCCACAAAACAAGACAAGATTTATGTGCTTTATAAAAAATGACAAAATGTTTGGGCTTTCTTCAGCAAGAAAAGAAGCGACTGTGGCATGGAAGCGACACAGCGAAGGTGGTTTCTGCACAGTGTGGAAGAGAGGCACAGCTGGGAGGCCCTGGAGCGTTTGGGCGTTGTTCCGTCTGCGGCCGGACGGACTCGCAGAGGGACAGGTGTCGTGCTGTGGCCATGCTTTATCATGTCTGGATTTTCAGAACTTCAACGTCAGCTTTTTCTTGTTCAAAAAGTGTTTCTAGGTGATGGATGGAAAAGAGGAATACTAACAAAATGATTCACAGAAACATTGTGCTGGACTTTGACTTCTCCAGTGTGAGTTATTTTTTTTTCCCAACAGCTAGGATTGAATCTCGAGTCAATTAATTGCTCAGAATGCAGCTCCAAGCACAATGTAGTGCTCCAAAGCATATGGTGGTACCAAGACATCCACCTTTGTAATGACTGAATATAGTTTTGTATGAAGTGCAAATACATTTGAAATTTATGTACATGTATATATTGCTTTAAATTACACTAATTGCGCAGGCAGCTGAAAGTATGTGAACTAGCCCAGACCTTTGGCTGACTTAGCTCTCCGCATACCGTGTCTTCCGTGCGCTTGTTAAAAGCAAGAATGCCACCTTGTTACGTCAAGTGCAGTGTAGATATTTTATCCCCCCACCTAGTCTCCCGAGGGGTTAAAGGAAGATGGAAATAACGACCTGAATAACACAACACACAGCAGGCAGTCGCTGGAATAGGTAGAAATCTCTTTCCTTCAGGGTCACAGGCAAGAAGCCAGCGTTACAGGAGTTTCTTTGAAACTCAGTGGTGTACTTGTATGTTTTGTAACTTGAAGAGAAATGGGTACTAACAGTTTTTATTGTATGGTATCAGTGCCTATCTTACACAGTCTGTATTAAAATCTTTTGTTGATACACGGATGAATTCTTGGGAGCCGAAATACATTCTGTTTTCAGTGTTGACTGAAACAGCCTGCACATTGAAAGTTTCAGAAAAAAGTGTTTCTGTGGTCACTTCTGTGAATAAAAGAAAGTGGTACATATTCAAAATAGCACAGATGGGTTTGCTTTCTGTAATTAACACCACCTGAGACTCAGCTGGTCTAAATTAAAAGCCCTCCTCCCTGCATTTTGTTGGCCTTGTATGCCAAGAATCCAGTGTCAGGATCTAAGATCGTGGTCAACGTGTCTTACAGTTTCACACCCAGCTAGGTTTACTGCAGATTTATCTGTTGACCTCTTTCTGAAGCAGAAGCAGCACCTATTGTATAGGTAAGAATTTTTCTCAGAATAAGAAACGGATTTTCAGTANAGNACNTNANTNTCATGTCTTGTTTTGTGGAAGTGTATCTGTGAATATGCTTTCTGCTAGTTGAGCAGCCAAGTTCCTGACCGTAGATGGGGAGAAAAAATTGTCAGTGAAACTTAGACTATAAAAAAAAAGGTTAACATTTTTTGCAAGTGCAAGCTACATAATGAAATAAAGCAAAATTGGGGAGTAAACATCTCTTTCCCAGTCGTCGGGAGAGGTTTCAAGAGCACCAGGCTCCAACTCTTCTCTCAAACTCCTGGGGCACAATGTCTCAGTCCCCGAGAGGAAAAAATTACTAGTGAGGCACCAAGCGCTTTGTACTTGTTTGAAACCAAGAAAGGGTGAAGATGAGAGGAAGCTAAAATTATGAACACTCTCTCCTGCAATTTTTTAAGCATTTTGGCTTTCTGAGGGTCTGCCAAGCCCACATTACCACTTACCAGGCTGGGGTTCATCCCACGGAGAATCTGAAACACCCTGAACCTTGCAGAACTGTGTAGGGGCAATGGTTTTGCATTTTATTACTTCGACAATATGGAAAAAAAGGAAAAAAACAGAGGGGGGGTGGGGGGTAAAACAGCAACGGGCGCGAGGAGCCGCCAGCATCCCGCCGCCGCCCTGAGGTAATGCCAAGATGGCGGCCAGGGCCCCGCGCGGCCGCTCGCAGCTCGGGGAGAGCCGGCAGCCCCCGGCCACACCCGCAGGGTCCCCGGCAGAAACCGTGGTACATTTTTGAAGCTTTGTAGGAGGCAAGCATATCTCCTCAGAGAACCAGACATTAATTTGGAGATTAATTAGAGCAATCTTCTACTATACGCATTTCCCTGTCTTCTGCCCAAAGAACAGGTGAATTCACCGAAACTGCAAAAAATCCCCTTCAGAAGCTACGGACGGGCGTGGAGAGGCGAACCCCGGCCCCGAGTGAAAGCAGCCGTCTTTGCACCAAACCCCGCGTACGCCCTTCTGTGTTCTTCCAGAATTTAACAGAACCTGGACTGAGACACCTCAACCCTCCCCAGCGACGTCCGCGGGGCTGTTTCAGCTGGCTCGAGGGGTCGTTTGACCCGGCGCTGCCGATGGCCTCCACCCGCTCCGCAGAGCCGTCGCCCGCACAGCAGCTGGATTCCCGACGGATGACGCCCGACGCGCTCCGAGAGGTCCAAAAACTGTACAGCAGCTCAGCGCTACGCTGCCAGCCAGCGAGAAGACTTTCCAAGCTTAGTGAATACATTACCTTTAGAGGATCTTCTCCAGTATTTTTAGCAATAGTCGTCTGCCAGTCCCACCACATTGCAGAGGCCACTTCATCTCCTACTACTGCTGGAATATTTTTAATTTTTCTAGACGTGATTTGATGACACCGTATCACAGCATATCATCACGTTTGTGTTGCTGAAGGATGTAAGATGCAGCAACATAAGGAGGGTTGTCCCAGAAAAAAATTATCGAGCAGTTTATGGAAAGAAGGAAACTACTACAAAACACTGCAAGAGATTATTGTGAATTACTCACATCTTTAAGACACGCTGGCTGGATATGTTTTTTCAAAAAAAAATCTGCAATTTGAAAACATTATTCCATAACAAGTAGCATCAAAAAGTGTAGAAGACTGATTTCATAAACATAAGATCTACTACAAAAATATTATTCCTTTCATTACGTTCAAGAGTATTCAAGTTTGACATGAAAAATTTAATTTTAAATGCAAGGTTTTTTTTATTGAAGAGGAGATATTAAATTTGGTTTTCTTAAAATATAAGCCTCATACATTCCTCTAACTTTAATTGAAAAATGCTTCTAAAGAGAAACACGTAATAGTGAAGACAATACATGACTGGAGTTTAAAATATTGTCAGCTTTGTTTTCACAAAAATAAGTACAGGATATATTTTTGAAAGGTTGTTTTCGAAGGGTTTTTTTCATAGAACAAAAGGTATCAAGACTAAAAACAAAACTACGCAAACAAAGGGCAAGTTCTACTTTGAAGAAACTTCAGCAAGATCCTCAGAAATCTTTCTTGGACGTGATTTCAGTGATTCACGTGCTCATCCTGGTCACTCGAGGTGTTTCAGCAATACATTTTAAACTTGAAAGCAGCAGTGTAACATCAAATAGCTTACCTAGGCTGTGACTGAAGGACACAAGCCGTGGGAAACAGTCTGTTTCAAAGAGGTAATGTCAAAGCTGAAAACATATTAAATTAGTAACTAAAAATCTAGGTAAAAGGGCATTCAAGGAAAGCAAAAGTTGAGAGAGTTTTAGTCTTTTTCTTACCTCATATTAATTCATCTCGCTCTTAGCTGAATAATTAGAAAGAACATTTTACTAAACTCAGTTTTCCTTAAGAACTCTGAAAAAAGCACCTTTCCAGTACTAGCGATTGAGATTTCTTCTCAGGATTTTCACATCTTAGCTTGTTACTCACAAAGAATCACTAACTTTCACTTTGAAGTACCACAGCAGGAAATGTTAGAAATTACAGTGCTAAGTCTGGTGCAATGCTTTAGGACACTTCTTTTAGAAAAAATTCTCATCTGTACCACTTCCCAAGTGAACAGGAGGCACAAAATTCAAAGACTTAGAAGTCTGTCCGTGTAGCATCTTCAGTTGGAAGACGTTAAGTAGTAATGTCATTAACCATGTGTGCTTTTTGAGGGATCACATTAGTAAAAAGATGAAGATGACAAGTCTTTTGCTGGAGTTCAGTACCAATTCAGTAAAGCAGGTGGAATGCAAGGTTTGTCTGAGTCCCATACCAGCCGTCTTGGCACAAGTGTTTTCATCAGAAATTAAAGTGTAAGCTGGCCTGGGGCTCCCTGAGGGAGGAACACACATGCTTTTCTACTCGTTTTGCACAGCGTAAGGACCTTTGGCAAGGAGTTTGCGATACCGGTAACGTTTCAAAGTTCTAACTGCAGCGTAAGTGCTGGGTGCACGTGAACATGGGAACGTGTCACTGAGGAAGAGGTTTGCTTTCAGGCTCTGGTGCTAGATCCGTGCTAGGTGTGGCTGCGGTGCTAATTAGGGAGCACACAACCCAGTCCCAGTGCACCCAGCTCAGCACTGCAGCGAAGCTGTGGGAGCATCTAGCGAGCCGATGCTGTGAGGTCCTTCACCTTTGGCAAGAGCTCCAGGTAAACATCCTCAACAGTAACTCACTACACTCCTTCAAATCCTTCCTTAAACATTTATTTTTCATGATACGTCACCAAAATATTTGCCTAGCTTGCTGGTATAGCACAAATGCCTACAATGCTAACATTTCTCTCGTGTTTTATAGAAATACCCACATATATTAATCATCTTTGTCCAACTGCCTGTTTCTTGTTTTGATACAGCTCCAAACCCAGTGGCACCCTAGCCTGCTACTGGGACTCAGCCACACATTCACACGAAGAATCACATCAAGAGACCTCAAGCAGACTCATCAGCAACACTCACACCCTGCAGCGCAGACATAGCCTAAATGGCCTAAGGGGGACATAGACCAAACAGCTGTCTTCCTTTCAGTTAAAAACAGCAGCAGCCTGATTAGCAGCTAAACAGTAATTTTTCCTACGTATGCATTGTAAGTTGATGTTTCCATGAGGGACGAAGTTTAAAAAGTATATACACACTTCCTTCATTAATCTTTTCAAGTGTTCATGCATATTCTGAGAAAAAAAAAAGAAGAAATAAATTGAGCATTTTCTGTTCTTCAGCTTTCACATTTTTATTCCTTGCTTTACTGACAGCCTGAAACTGCTTCCAATAATAGTTAAAGAGCTCTGCAACTCGATCAGTAAGGAAACAACACAACTTCAGTCACCCGGACATCTGACAAACCTACAGTCTTTACTTAAGAAAGATTTGGCATAATTTGCAAATAGTTGTCATATTACAGGAAAATGCTGAAGAAAGAGGTATATATCTGTTTATTGTACCAATTAAACCAGGCAAGAACGTGCTGCTGTAATACTTTCCCAGTGAAGACACAGGAAATACACTGTTTAGAGCAGTGTGCTTAAACTGGCTCCAGCAAGATATGTTGAAAGCTACTTACGAAACATTACGAGTGGATGAGTCAACAATGATGACAGTAGAGAGGGGGATTACAGTGCTTTGCGAATGGAGACAACACAACAGAAAACATTTGACTTCATAGCAGCAATGTTCTCTTCAAGATGTGGGTTTTCAGGTTTCAATTTCAGGTTAATAAGCAGTGAAGAAGCTGGTCAGGAAGTCATTTCATTTTCTGCCACCAAATGTCTATTAATGCTTTTAAACTAGCGCTCTGCTAGTTCTGCAAGAACAGATTTTTTTTTCATACAATTTCTAATTTGGAGAAAAAAAAAGAACACCATAAAAACCTGACTGGCCCCCCAAGGTGATGTTAAGTGATATTTGTGCGTAAATTGACTTTGTTTTTAAACACACTTAATTGGCTTATGTTTTCCAATCTTATGTCACAAGTACACCATATACTGCGTTATAACAAATCAACCCAAAAATATTTTCAAGGACATCTTTTGGATGAAAACGTTTAAAAGTATTTTACAAATATAACAGAAAATAAATTATTTTTTTTTAAATGAACAGCTATAAAATCCACGAGCCAACAAACATATAACACTGACACAAGATGAAATATATTACACTAAAGGCTGGTTAATTACCACAGTGGTATGAAGCTTCAAGTAAATTACTAGGCACTTTTTGCCCAAACAGTAGTCGCTCATTCAGTGGAAAAGTCCAACTGACAGAAACGCCTGAAACATAATTGCTAAAGCTTTCCAAGATTTTAAATCCCTCAGAAAAGTGCAGATAAAAAGGCAAAGACAAAAAGGCCAGGTATTATGCCACACAGGGCGCTCACTGTTAGCCGCTTTCCTTACATGACCGTTCAGCTCGGTTGGAGTTCCAAGAACGGTGTTAACATTCAGCCTTCTCCAGCTTCCTTGGGCATTTCTGTTAAGGCTTTACAGGTCAGAGCAGAGAGAAGCAATGGCGGCTCCAGACACGAGGGAAAACAGATAAAAAGAAAGGCTGCAGGGTTAGATGTGAGCAAGTACAAAGCAGCAGAACAGTCCTGAACTTCTCCCTGATGGGAAAGAGCACCCGTTACTTGCAGAATTCCAAGCAGCAACAGACGTTGTGCTCTGTACCAGCCAATTTGTCACCCCACGAATGACCCCAGGACCACAATCTGATATCCTCAAGATCCCCAATACCTAGAAGTGACATCTTCCAGCAAACAAAAGAAGGTATTGTCATGTGGGAATTTAAGTACCAGTAATATGCATAAGCCACTATGAAGAATTGCTAGTGAAATACCTAAGAGAATGAACAGGAGGACAATAAAGGGCAACTAAAGCAAGAAATTACATATTTCGAAGTACTTAAAAAAGCATTATTGATATTTAGTATACTCATAGTAAGTATATTAATATCAGATTGTATTAATTTAAAAGTTAAAAATTTTAGAAAGCAGCAATTTGTGGCATGATTTTAAAGCACAGTTTGTTTTTTGGGAAGAAAAGCACAGCACTGCGTAGTCCTTAAGAAATCGTGTCATCTCAGTTGGGTGCAAAGTTCTCCAGCTGGAAGACCAGGTCTACAGCAGCATCAACATCTGGTACAATATGATCTGGTTCTACCAAACCAGGATCAAATCTAAAATCTCTGTGGCCGTGGAACACCGTTTCAGTTATGCTCTCCCTGGTGTCCAAGGTTACCTCTGTGTGAGGGTTGTAAACCCCAGTACAAACAAGAACAGACCTACAGCGGGCAGCAGCTGCAGCTGCTAATTCATTCTCCCAACTGTTGTCTATCTCATCATCCTGGGAGGGAGCAGCAGATCCTCTGCCACCAGCAGCTTTGGCCTGAAGCCGTGGCTTTGAACCTTTTCTGGAGTTCTCTTCAAGATAGCGATTGTAAAGGTTAGCACCATAGACATCAGTCATGAGATTATCTCTGGAAACAGAAGAAGAAAGTTTAGTTGGCAGCGCAATTTTGATTGTCAAATTTCAATGTATGAAAGACATTTTTACAGTTTCGATTTAACAGCTTATTTTATCCTTTACACAACTTTATGGAGAAGTACGCAGACAGGAAGAAACCTATTCCTAAACTATTTTATTACACCATTTTCCTTAAGCATGGAATACGGTAAAAGTGAATAACTCTCCATATTGAAATTGCCGATCAGAGCAGGGGGAGGGGAAAGCAAAGATAGGTATTAGCAGTCCATGAATGAGCTTATTATATTTCCAAACATCCTGGAGATTCTGAAACAGTCTTTAACACAATAGAGCTTTATCTCTTCCTGTGAAAAGGATTCTATGATGTGACAGCACACACAGTAGCATATGACCGAGCTTAACGACGTCACAAATTCTAGCTCTACACTCCCTAGTAACTGTCATTTACTCAAAGCTTGTTGATGTTATACCAGTAAACCTAATAAATACCCATGCAAATCCTTTTTGTTATATTTACACTGCCTATTACAGAAATAATTAAAGAAAAAGAATTGAGAGAAATCTTAGTTGCGTATAAAACAGTTCTTATCCTTCTACAGAAATGATGCACAGAATGAGCCAAGTATCATTCATTTTCAAGATTAGAAACACCGAGGCTCAAAAACATAATAAAAAGTACACCATAGCACCAAGAATGTTAGGTGGTCCCAATGGCAGGAGAAACAAAGTAGTAGGAGTTGTGTATTTTTCTTTGCCGGTATTTATGTCACGAGTAATTTCCTGCTGTACTCGTTAGATCCACAGTATCTTACCCGACAGCATAAAGAGTTTGAATGGGTTGCTTCCATCGTCTTTCTGCTGCCTGAGCCCTGATGAGGTATTCTGCGTACTGGTAGGTCAGTTTACTAGGTTTGCCCATTAAGGCCTCGTATTTCAGATCTTTGCCAGTGATCTTCTTGTAAATGTTTTCCAAACAAACCATGAATGTCCCATGCCCAAACCTGCACAGATATAAAGACCAATCAAATTATGTTAAGCATAGATTAAAAAAACAAGGCTTTTTTATTTCATGATCCTTTAGGAATAAAACATATCCTATTCCTATCAAATTTCCCTCAGTTTGCATGCAGCATTTCCACAGCTGTTTCACTGAAAACTAAGTGCTGCTTAGCTGAAGAAGAAACACCACAATAAAAGCATGTTATTGGGACAGCACAACAGTATTATCTATTTTTAAATGTAGCGCTGATCTGTGTTAGTGTTACTTGCATTTAAGTACGTGCCCTAGTTACCAAAGGTGGTGCTTCCTGAAATAATACCAGTGACCTGCTCTCTGCAGTGACCTAACAGAATGAACTAAGTTAACAAAGAAGAGAAACAGCGAAAGAAAGTTGCAGTCAGACAGAAGGAAAATTGATCTCTCCTTAAACACAAGAGTATACCAAAACCCACTTGTAATATGGAAGCAAAAAAAATTCAGTGACGGTAATGGCACTGACAGATGCAACCTTGTCATACCGTCAAAGGAAAAACAAACTTTATGCTCAATCTTTCCCAAAGGACACAACTGAAACTACATTATCTCATTCACTGTAGATATATTGGTTGCCTTACTCTAGCCTGAAACTATCACACGTTTTGCCAACGTGCTAATTAGAGGTGGAAGGATATCTGACAAGATCTTTGACCCAAGATCAAGCCAGCAATCAAGTCGCAATAACAACCATTTCTATTTCAGTGTATGTTCAAATTTTAGCCTGGGGGGAAGAGAGGGGAAACAAAGCTATTAAAGAAGTGCCTTCTGTTGAAAGCAAAATCAAACAAAACCCTGATCAGCGATCACGCCATCTCATTCTGTGTGTTCTACTTGTTTTTTCTTAGGTTCCTTAAAGAGCTCACTATATTGTCCTTGGCTCAAAAACACGCTCAAAAACACTCACTGCTTTCAACTTGCAGGGTCAATTCTTTACCCTACCAGAAACTGTAGGGTGGAAAAGAGAAATACCAAAGGACCTAACGAAATGAAACAATGGCCTTGATAATTTTTTCATTTTTTCCTTTGAACTGAGACTCTGAGGCCCTCAGGCAAAAACCTCTCTTTCCCCTCTCTTCTCTGGGAGCGGGGAAACAAATTGGTTTAGAGCTTAAAAGCCATTTTTATCTTGAGTAACTGATTTCCTGAATACAATAATGTGGACAGAAATAAAGCAGCATTTGCTGAAAGTCCATTGCTTTAGAGGCGCTGCGTTCAAAGCTGAGACCTACTGGGAAGCTATCGCAAGCATTCTGTATAAAAGTATTGACTCCGAATTTTACTGAAGAAATGAGGAAACCCCAATCATCTCGCACTACACAGGCGTGTTGTATTTGGACTTGCCTTGGAGACTGTGCTTCAGCTACCCACATCAGATCCATATTGCAAGCCAGCACAGGAATGTGCGGGTAATTTTCATGGTGGTACGGATTTCCAGGATAGCCACTTGTCAGCAAAACATCTATTATCAACTGCAGGTTGGTCTCCCATCTGACTGGCTCCCCAAACAAAACAACAGCTACAAGAACAAGAATTATAAAATAGAGTTACGGAATTAGTTAACAGAACACCAAATCTCCAACACTAAAACTTGGTCTAAAGTGTTAAATTTTCATTTAACCATGAACTGATGAAATAGGCACACTAACTTTAGCATAGGGTTTTAATATGTTACATAGCCACTCATCCACAGAAAATCTCAAAAGTAACAAAACGCCACTACAAAATCCACACATTTAAGAATTGGGTTTTTCTGTTGGTTAAGTTTCTCCACAGCATCACAAAATATTAACTTCTGAATTGTATTTCTAAGTTTTCCACACCTTTGTGAATTCTATGTTTACATGCAGCGTTTAAATAATCCATCGGAGATGTTATTTTGTTCATCTTAAAACAAAATTTTAACATTGTTTTTAGACATTTTTCTGGTCTCCGGCAATAATCTGTCATGGATTATTTAAATCCTGAAGTCCAGTTTCTACTTTCCTGTGCTTCAGTTGAGATGAGAGTGAATACAGTGTGCTGAAACAAGATGCTTCTCACACTGCAACTCCAAAGTGACCATCCCGACTGCCGTAAGAACAATACCGATGACTTCTGAACACACGTCGATTCATTCCTCATTTTTGAAAGGAAGGCAACAACAGCCTGCTAAAGGAAGATGAAAAGGAAAGCAGACCTCACCCACCTTCTGAAGCTTCAGAAACACATGGCTGAAAACCGCACACATCAAAAAACCAGCTTTATCACACGCGATACACTCCAAATCAATGGCAGATGTCATTAACAAAGAAATGTTAGAATTGTCTCAGCCAACTATCTGAAGTGCCCAGCAATCTAAAATAAATTCTAATTATAAAGTACGATAAAGATATTTCATCTATTAATGGATAGTTGCAAGTTAAAGAAAGACAACTGACCCTCAATCTTGGGAAGCTCCACAGCAGAGGGGTACTGCAATAAGAAAAAAGTGAAAGTTTTCTACCAGATTAAACAACTACTATTTCTTTTAACAGAATAAATTCAAGTACAGCTCCCACAGTTGCCTTCCACAACACTGGCAGGAAATGCACTCTCTATTTTGGTATATGCCTGACGTCAGTTTACTTAGAAACTCGTATTTCAATTCTGCAGTGAAATCTCGTGGCAAAGAAACAGAGAGCAGACAAGTTCGCCTGTTCTACATTCGCCAGCCTCCTACAGCTGTTGAACTTCCTCTGGCAAGCTGCAAAGCTTCAGTTGCTTAATTTACGTATGCACAAACGTATGGATGTTTATTTTTCCACAGGAGTAAGAAGGCTCTAGTATTAACACAGCATTTGAAACATAGTTTTTGAAATGTATTTCTTTAACACTGCTAAGAAAGAAAAATACATTGCATTGCACATAATATATTTGCTAAACAAGAGTTTGCACTTCATGATTTACTCCCTGTGGTGACAAATACATTAACAGTTTCCTGAACTTCTACATCCACATGTTTGAGAAGCACGGCAAAAGGTGATACAACTGAGAGCTGGATTCTAGGAACCACAGACAATTTCCTGACTTCACATGGGAAAAATCCACCCTGTCTGCTGACTCTGAATATGTACAATACATGCACGTATTTACGGTGTACGTGTTCACTTCTTTTCGAAATTCTGCACAATTCAGTTGAAACCGTACTGTATGTACTGTTAATATTTAAATATATTCAAATAATGGTATAAACAAGAAAGGGAGTCCTTTGGAGAAAAATTTGTTATCTGCAAAGCACTAATTTACAATCAGAGCAACCTCACAGCCTAGAAACAATACCAAGACAATCCTATACTGAAGGAAAAAGCTTAATTTATCTTCCACACATCTGAGGAAGCTAATAAGCTTTCCACGACAGATTTTGAATTAGGTATCTGTATTAAATTATAATTTTTCCCACCACAGTAAGTTACAAAATCCAAGATCACGTTAAAGAATGACCACTGATAGAAAACAAGGTCTATACGGTTGTTCCTGAAAATGCTGTAATAAAACAAATAAAGAAGCAGAAAAGCAAAGTCAAAATACAATGTAAGAACAACAGCATTAGCTCGGTATTTTAAATATTGACCCTTGTTATAGAATGTTCTCTAATGAGCAAATAAAGAACTTTAAACCAAAAATATACACTCACCAGAACGTTAGGTCTTCTGTCATGGTCAACTACATCCAGCAAAGGGTGTTTCTCCCGCAACGTTTCAATGGTAATAGGCTGACAGAAACCAAGGCTGGGAAAATACCAGTTAAGGATACAGAGCTGCTTATATTAAAAGATTTTAGAAATCGGTAATTCAATTTCAACAATTTTAACATATGCTGTTTATCTGGTAAGGCAGATTATTTAGGAAAGAAAGCAACATATCAAAGACTGACTTTTTCTCCTGTGAGATAAAAAGATCATCCCATTATTTATCAGTGGGAGACCTGTGTGTCTGAAAGCTCAAGACAGCAAATACACATAAGTCCTTCTCAAAATACGAGATGAAAAGCAAGCAGCCGCTCTACACCTGCAATACTCCAAGATCATCTTCACATAAGCACAGAAAGAAGTTTATCTGGCAGCAAGACATCTTGTGTAATTATTATAGGTAAGAAATATGAGTTGGTTGAGGAAAAAATACCATCTCCACAAACTGTGCTTTCCTTAGGCCAGCGTAGCTGCAAGCGTCTTGCTAGATACACGAACACCGTAAAACTCAGTCTCGTGCAGAACGGGGGACTGACCAAGCAGCTTTAATTACGCTCGGTAGGTAGCGAAGATAAATACCGAAACACATCAAAAAAGGAAGGGACCAAAAGGGAAAAAATAACCTCCTGATTTGCATAGTAGTGCTCTTAAATGCTGACACATCCCATTAATCTAAACATAGTTAACAAGAGGTAATCAAACTAAAACTGCTTATTTATGTAAAAAGCAGTTGTGATGCTACTCTTAATACGTAGGCAATTTCTTACAATGCAAATGAAAGTAAGAGCTATTTAAATATCTCAGTTATACAAACTCAGCCACCTGATTCTGTATTGGAAATAACACCACAGGCCACTTGTAAAGTTATTTGAAGAGAAGATTATCCCGTATGAAAATGCTATCTGACAGAAATATGTTTTTTCTGTTTTGTATTCAGTCTTGTAATATACTTTTCTCTTAGCCGTGCCTAACAAATTTTGACAGTTAACTGCAATGTTCCTTCAGTAATTTTTTCTCATCTTTGAAATAAAGCTTATTCTTCAAAGTCGCCTTTACATTTTTTACAACTTCTGATTTACACCAACTTTCATTAAAATCCCAATAAAGGAAGAAGTGCAGAAAGGAGTTACTGGAAGCATGAGTGAAGATTACACAAAAGTTAAGGTCATTAAATTACAGTCTGAAGCTTCGATACCGCTGTTGTACCAGCACAATTCAAGTTCTTCCTGGCAGTTAGCATAGAAACGGCACGGTATTTTCAAGTATAGTTCTATTCTAGATGTTGGTTACAAAACCAGTGTGACCTGGCCTGGCCACACACTTACAAGCAGATCTGGAGTCACTGAGCTAAGCGTCAGATGCGATAAATAATAGATAGAATGGCATGCTCTCATCCTCAAGAGAGCACAAACCCTCTGTGCTAAAGCGTCCAAACAGTGATTCTTTCCCTTTTTTTCCTCATTAAAACCTGACAGAACAAAGTGAAGCAAATATCAACACCCTAACCATCTCCAAAACATAAATTCGACACCATAGTAGGAACTACCATTGCTTATTACTGGATTTGTAGTGTTGAAATATTTGGTCTTCACTTGATCCACAGGATCCCCTGAACTTGGATAAGGAAAATACTTAAACAGAAAGTTGTTTTTTATAAAAAAGATACTCTTGAGCAATATCAAGAAGTGGTCCTTGTCCAGATACGAGAACACATTTTTCATGATAACGTTTGAACATCCGCAGAGGACTGTGTGACATCATGACTTGATCTTGCGAAATCTGTTTGGGATTTAAAAACAAAAGGAGTCTGTTGTTTTTCAGATAAGTTATTTACATGTAGATTTAATTAACAGGTGTGACAAATCCTATGAATTACGAAACAATCATACGTATCTACCTAAAACCCTACCATATCATTTTCTCCTAAGTTTCGCAGACGTCATACTGATAATATGACAGAAACAAATACATTACTGACAAATTGCCACACGCCCCCCTTTCAGCTTCCAGAATTACTCTGTCCCACAGGAACACACTGTTTTCTCTCCTAGTTGTACTGAATCACCAAATTCACTTAGCAAACAAAGAGGGTAGAAGAATCAGCACTGCCCTAGTGCCAGCTGTGGCCCCTTTGCTAGACTGCAGCATTGATTTAATTGTATCACAAGACCTTCTTCCTTTAGTTTACATATCCCCATTCCTTCAACAGGTATAAACCCAGTAACATTATTATCCTGCAAGGATGCTATTATGACTCGTTACTTACACCTTTACAGATCTTTAAAAAACCTCAAAATAATTGAGATGTCATTTTACCCGTGACACACAGGCTTTTATTGACACAGATACGCCCACATCTGCTGGCCCTGCTGAAACAAAAGGCACTGCAGAACGGACTGTAGGGCACTGTTTTGGTTTGGCCTGGAGAAATGCCAGGTGCCCACCAAAACCTCTCTGTCACTCCCCCTCCTCAGCTGGGATAGGGGAGAGGGAAATATGATGAAAGGCTCGAGGGTCGAGACAAGGACAGGGAGAGATCACTCACCAATTACCATCACGGGCAAAACAGACTGAACTTGGGGAGGAAAGGAAGTTTAATTTGTCATTAATCACATCAGAGTAGGATAATGAGAAATAACACTAGACCTTAAAACACCTTCCCCCCACAGCTCCCTGCTTCCCGGGCTCAGCTTCACTCCCATTTCTCTCCCTCCCCCTCCCCGAGCGGCGCAGGAGGACAGGGAATGGGGGTTGTGGTCAGCTCATCACACTTTGGCTCTGCTGCTCCTTCCTCCTCAGGGGGAGGACTCCTCACACGCTTCCACCGCTCCAACGTGAGGTCCCTCTCACGGGAGACAGTTCTCCACAAACTTCTCCAGCGTGAGTCCTTCCCACAGGCTGCAGCTCTTCATGACCTGCCCCAGCGTGGGTCCCTCCCACGGGGTGCAGTCCTTCAGGAACAGGCTGCTCCAGCGTGGGTCCCTTCCCACAGGGTCACCAGCCCTGCCAGCAAACCTGCTCCGGCGTGGGCTCCTCTCTCCACAGGTCCACAGGTCCTGCCAGGAGCCTGCTGCAGCGTGGGCTCCCCACGGGGTCACAGCTTCCTTCAGGCATTCCCCTGCTCCGGTGTGGGGTCCCTTCCACGGGCTACAGGTGGAGATCTGCTCCACCATGGACCTCCAGGGACTGCGGGGGTACAGCCTGCCTCACTGTGCCTGCACAGGAAGGCTCTCTGCTCCGGCGTCTGGAGCACCTCCTCCTCCTGCTTTACTGACCTTGGTGTCTGCAGAGTTGTTTCTCTCACATCATCTCTCCCCTCTCTCTACACTGCTGTCTCACCGCAGTTTTTTTCTTCCCCTTCTTAAATATGTTATCTACGCGCTACCACCGTCGCTGGCTGGCTTGGCCCTGGCCGGCGGCGGGTCTGTCTCAGAGCTGGCGGGCGTTGGCTTTATCAGACATGGGAGAAGCTTCTGGCAGCTTCTCACAGCAGCCACCTCGCTACCAAAACCTTGCCACGCAAACCCACAACAGGCTTCATCTCAGCAATGCCCAAAGGCAGCCTCCAACAACAGGCAAGCCCTACTGCTGCCTGCAGCGCCCACAAATCGGGGGTGCGGGGGGTGCAGGGGTGCGGGAGGCGGAATGAAGTGTCACCGCTTGTATCAAAAGAAGCAGGAAGCTCCCATCTTGCACATTGTCACAGCAGACATTCAGCTTGCTGGAGCAGACCTGCATGTTACTGGCACACACGTTTTTTTTATTCAGAAGGAGCAGGCAAGATTTATTCCCACAATAATAATGCTGCCAGGAAATACCATTGCCGTGAGCTTTGCCACTGGAAAAATCAGTGCCTTTACCAACGGAACATCACTAGCTTTGGACAGCATTTTTTACTATTATAATACCTCCAGCAAAGCATTTCAGGGACGTAAGGGAAAAACAAAGCAGATTTAAGCGAGCAGCATTTCATGGAAGACAATACATTTGACACATTCACCATAAGTAAATAACGAAAGAAACAGGATTTCAGCTACTCACTGGAACTCCCAGCAGATGAGACAACTGATCAGCTTTTTTCTGGCGAAGGCAATTCCCTGCATTGGTGACAAATACTACAGGCACCAAGAACTGTCCCTGAGAATTCACTAGTTTTTGAAAGGCTGTTTTTGCAGCAGGAATTGGAGTCTTTCCTCGTACCAGTACACCATCAATGTCAAAAAGAAAACCAAAGGACGGCAGTATGTTGAGCTGTAAGGAGGAATTCAAAAGAAAGAGTACATTAGTTATGCCCACAGTTACGCTCGTTTATCAAGCTTGCAATAGCTAAAGCCCGAGGAAAACAGAGGCCTCCACAGAGGAGGAAACTTTAAAGCTCTTTAACTTTGCGCATTTTAGTGCGCCTTACAGACATACTCATACACTGCAACAGCCACTGCGCAACACGGAGCACTGCAGCTCCCTGCTCCCTACGCATGCAGCCTCATGAATTCCACCTTGCTTTACGAGCAGCTCCAGAACGTTTCAGAAGACAGGGAGAAATTGAGTTAAATTGATAAAAAGAGGTACAAAATGTGACAGCAAGTCACACTTCTGATTGATTTACCCCCGCTCTATTTCACAGATAATTTCAATGCATACCAACAAACTAAACTACCAGCAAACTGAACAAAAGTAAATTTTTCAGCAGCAGGTAGGTCTTGAATGCAAATATTCTACTTGGCTCCTCCCCTGCAAGATGTTTAGATACTAAAACTGTCCCTGCTGCCACCTGTACTTTTCTGTTCCACAACAGGTTCGACTCCAGCTAGACACCTGCCGCGCTCCTTAGACGTCGCTTCTGTTGGTCCTTGGTTTTATGTATGGCAGTCTAATGCCCATTGGTAACGTTAGCATCTCCTTAGACAGAGGTGCTGCTGGAGTTACTAACATTCACCTCATTGCCTGCTGCTGAAGAAGTGAAGAACAGGACTTCACAAGCCCAGAAAAGCAGTGTGAGGATAACTGGGGTAAGAAAGATGAGCTGGGTGGTAAGCCAAAGGAGTGGAGACAGAGAGGACTGTCGAGCAACAAAGCTGTTACTCAATCAGCTTGGAAAAGGATGGACCAAAACCGGCCTACATTCTAAACTTCATTTCTCTCCCAAGCCCAAAATGGAATCGGAGACTCTTGGGATTTACGATCCCCTCTTTCACCGTTTGGTGAGACGGCAGCCAGCAATCCAGCGCTGGGACCGAGCACGGTGGGGAGGACAGGCGCAGAGGTGCCTGCAGCCGGGGGACGTGGGACGGCCTTTGCGTTCCAGGCTGCCTCAGGGCACACGCTTTTCCCGTGTGCGGGGAGACGGGCAGCTTGCCTGCAGCTGGGTGCAGCCCAGAGACGAGACACCGCCAGCGCTGCCTGACGGGCGATGCGGCGACAGACGCCTCCTCGACACGCCGGCCCTCGCTGCTGCCTCTCCGAAAACCACGACGCGCCAACATCTGAGAACCCGAGAGCTGCAGAACCCAACCGACTGAAGTCAACGCTCCGAATGTACTGCAGTACCGCTGATTCCAGTTCGGCAGTTGGGTTTTGCTCAGTTTTACGCACAAGTGCCCCTTCCTGTCTGCAGCAGCCTGGCGAGCGCTCCTCGGAAACCTCCCGCGGCCACACATGGGCCGGCGCGGGCTCCTGACGCAGACGCAGCAGGTACCAGGGCCTCGTGAGCTGCCATGTGAAACCGCCGGGCCTGCACCGCAAGAGCTCCGTGACCAGCGTGGTGCTTCACGTCCCGTCGCTCCCCGCAGGTGATGCGCACGGCGAGAGTGGGCTCTCCAGTGAGCAACCCAGCAAAGCGGGGGAAAAAAAGCCTCTGGCGAAGCTCGTGGAGCGGAGGAGAGCTACGACGGGAACTCCGCGTGCAGCCAAGGGGGAAATGGCGCGGTTAACAGCGAGGCGCCCTCCCGTCCGGCCATGAAGGAACACCCCGCGCGACGAGGGACCCGCGCCAACGCGGCCTTCCTGCTTCCTAACCGCGCCGGGCAAGAGCGGCCCCGCGGCACAGGGGGGCTCGCAGCCGACGGC
>Ga0065711_1003699_pt1 | contig 36937 bp, 12 predicted proteins | sample Hoacrofraction12_FD_59098 | JGI IMG/M metagenome (GOLD analysis project Ga0065711, IMG submission 59098) | Hoatzin crop microbial communities from Cojedes, Venezuela - Epithelial fraction 12 v2 (version 2) | ecosystem: Host-associated > Birds > Digestive system > Esophagus > Crop | place... | reverse complement strand
CACTGGTACAGGAGTTGAACTGTATCTGTCCCAGTATTGACCCTGAGGAAAACCTGATTGTTATTTTGACTGAGTCACTGGCTGTTGGTCCAGCAAGCCTTTCCTCTGCTGTGTAGCCCACCCACCCAGTCTGTATTTGTGTGATGTGGCTATGAGGCTGCTGTGCAACACTGCTATGAAAGCCTTGATGAAGTTAAGGTAAGCAACATTCACTGTTCTCTTCCCACGTACAGCATCAGGCTTGTTATTGTAGAGAGCAAAAAAGGTAGGCAGGCACTGGGTTTGTGTTTGGTAAGTCTGTGCCGACTGTTTCCCATTGCCTCCTTATTCTTTGTGTGCCTGCAAGTCGTTTGCCAGGAGGCTTTGCTTCATTTTCCTCCTGGGGACTGATGTGCATCTCCCTGCGCTGTAGTTTGCTGGTGATTCTTCCTCCTCCTTTCTGAGGATGGACAAAGGCACTTGTTTCCAGTCATAGAGAATGTTGTTGTTGTTGCGAATGGGGCAGGCTTTCAGACATGTCATCAGTCTGCTGTGTCGGCGTGCTTATGTGTATCCTGGGCAGTAAGTGCATGTCAGAGTTCTCTGCTGTGAGCTTAACCTGGCCTCGCTGAAGGTCTCCACTAGGTATGGCGGTGAGAGAGCAGAGCTTGTCCATGATAATTGAGGCAAGGAAGGTTCTGAGTGCCCACCTCCACCTTTGTGTCCTTCACCATTGGGCTACCCACCCTGTTCTGCTGCAGGCCTGTGTTTTCTCTAGTCTCCCTGGTGGCTCACATGCCTGAGGAAGTCGGTCTTTTTGCCAGCTCTATCGTTTGCCATTTTCAAGTCGAGCCAAGCTTGTGGCCTTGTTAATTCCACCTTTGAGAGTAAGAGCAGAGATGCTGTGTTTTCTCCTTGGGAGCTTCTCTTTTGTGCTTGAGCACTGTAGCTAATTTCTGTGCAGCCCGTGAATATGTGCTGTGATTTCCTGTTTTCTTACACCCTGGGGTAGGTCAGTTGGTGGTGCAGCACTGAGCTGTAGGAAACAATGTTTTAGATTTCTCAAATAATAGGAAACAAAATGTTAAACATTGCAGATTAGTGTAAGAATTCTCAGGAAGAGAAACAGCCTACATAGATTGACATTTTCTCTAGTGTCAGAGGAAGCCGTTCAATAAATTGGCAGAGATGATGAGCACCATTACCTAAACTTTTTGCAGGTGCAAAAGTCAAGAGGGATGATCCAAAATTTGTGAAACACCGGTTTCAGTAACAGCAAGACTGAGGCACAGAACTGGTTTTAAAAGCTAATTGATCCACAGTGAAAATTAACTCAAAATTATCATTCCTTACTGTGATATGAAAATCTCTATGTAGGTGCAAAGAAGGGGAACAGTGTAAGACAGGTAGACATTTTGTATGGATAAAGAAATATTTTGTGAACTACGGCATCAGCAGTAAATCACCCAGTGATATGTGGAGTTCCAGACCATCTGAAGGTGGATTCCAAATGTGAGGAATTGCCGTGTGCAACCAGAGTGACTCTGGTGCAAACCGAACAAGAGTTTGGCAGGGCACCACTCTGCAGGAATTTACAGTCTCATCTGAATCTGCCTTGGTGTTTTTGTTACAGTGCTAGCAAGATAAACTGCAAGGATGTGCTTTCAGTACAAAACTACTTTTCAAATCGTATCTACCACTGTGATTTAATTACTGCTGCTGCTAATGGCTAACCTTCACTGATTTCTTACCTTCTCTTTTAATTCTGGAAAATAAAATAATTAGAGTCCAACTCGTTTTGCTTCTCCAACTGATTCGTATTCTCAGTATTTGAAAGTGCTGTCATCCTCCCGTTCTTGATCTCAGGAAATCTGACTGGCTTGAAGAGGAAACACCTGCTTAAGAAAATATAAAAAGCTGCATTTGGAAGTGAAAACTTTGTCAGTTCACAGAAGTCCAGTTAGAGTAAGAAAGAGTTAAAGTGATGATTCCATTTAAATGGTTAATTTTTTAATGTATCTGGCTATATTTTATCTAGTAAGTAAGCATCAAGTGGACAGAATACAATGTCAATAAGAAAAAGAAATTAGAATCATGTCTGAATCATAGGGAAAAGCAGTTTATAGCAGTGTTTGCTGCTGCTGTAGTACAGGTCGCTTGGCACTTTCATTATAAGTTGGGTTCTGAGGTTTATAACTTTGCTTATATTAAAGCTTATTTCAGTTAGTTTTACACACAAGATCAGATTCAAAGTCCTAAAAGAGTTTTGATGAACTAATTTTTTTCCTTATTCATATTCTAAATGTGTGTATTGGTAGAATCTGTATCCATATCTCATCCCTGTTTCACGCTTAACAGCTTTTAGAACAGCTTTTGCAAGAGAAGCTGTGTAAGAACATGTAGTTGGAGACTTCTGTGTATGTTTCTTTTTTCTTTCCTTGCAGGAAATCTCTGCATCTGCAAAATTTTCTTGCAGGAAGTCTCTGTATCTGTAAAATCATACATGATGCATAGGAAGCTATTTCTCGTGATGAGGATTTCCACAATTTTTTTGATACTCTGAAACTCTTCTGGGCTGCTGGTAGCTTGGTTTTAATAAAGCCTTATGAGGGGTCCTTAGGTCCTGTCTGTCCTTATATTTCAGTGGACCAAATCATAGACCTTTTTCCATCTGGGAGTGGATTAACAATTACAAATCTTCTCAGTAGATATTAGGATAATGGGCCTATCTTCAACCACGCATGATCTACCCCAACTTATGCTGCTTACTGGCAGATTAGTTCCTCTGGAGTCTGTGGTTTGAGTAAGCTAGGTATGATTTCATTTGGATGGATTGAAATTGAGTTCCTCTTGTGGGTTTGAATTTCATGTAAAGATTCCAGGGGCATAGTCAATATTCAGTCATTTGGCTGTCCTGCACTTGACGTAGCTGGACTCCAGCCCAGACTAATAAATTCTGTATACTGCATAAGGTGACCTCCCTGAGCTTTAATGGAGACAAAGTTTATTAATCTATTAATGGATATTTACTCACGGAGAAGACAACGTATGTCATATTTTATAGAGCATAATGTAGGTCATGCTCAGCAACAGTAGCTTTTTGCAAGCCCTTGCGTGGTAGACATTGCTGTCTTTTTAGGTCTTGAGTTTCATTCTGCTTTTCGTAATTAAGCCTCTTCTAGCTGTAGTTTTTCTTGTCTGATAAACTGAATTTGATTTTAGGACACAAATACACTGATTGCTGTATTTCTGTGCCAGACCAGAGACTTGTGATTTTGGCAGCAATATTGATCAAAAAGTAATGCAACTTTTGATTGTATTTATGTCTCCATATGGTGTTTTGGCAATATAAAAGGATCTTCAAACATACTTTGTCTCAAGGCTTCCACCTTTTGTTAGCATACTGGAGCATGACTTTAGAAAAAACAAAGCTTTTCCTCTGTGGGTTGTTGCTGGGGTCAGATAGCTAATTCTATAACAGAGCAGCAACTTGGAGGAGAACTCCCAAGGCCAGAAGAGCAGTACCCTAGCAACTGTTCCTCTTTGCAGGCAACACTCTGTATTTCATTTTTATGCTACTCTGTGCTTAACTAACAAAGCTTTTCCAACCTCTCAGCCTTCACTGCAGCAATCCACTGTAATTTATATCCATCAAGAGTATGAGTAACTGTTGTTAGAGTCCTAGACCTTCAGCAGTGGTGAAGGAGCTTGCAGGAGTGAAAGCAAGCCTGCTCGCTAACCCACAGGTTGGCTGTGTTCAAAGCTCCTCCCTTGGAGGCTGATTGAAAGCAGCTTACAGAGTTGAAGACACACGTGTGTGTACACGTACTGCTCACATAAGCAGGCCCTGGCCTTGAGGGTTTAACTAAATGAATCCTCTATGAGAAACTGTTGGATGTGACAAGAGACTGCTAAACATAAAAAAATAACACAGTGAGAAGTTGACGTTGGTACTGCCACGAGGAATGACTTGATGTTAGTTATGTAGGGAATGGCTGAATTGTTGAAATAGTTGGAAGGGAGTATTAGGAGACCTTGTGGGAGTACTGTCTTGCAAGGACAGAATTAGATAATTTTAGCAGTATTGCCATGGAAGAACACGGTGACCCAGGTAATAGTGTCAGAAATACCACATTTGAATACGGGTGAAGCCAAATTGTGACTGATGAGAAGAAAGAGTAGTTCAGGGCAGATTAGTTGTTTGGGAGGAGACCACACTGGAGAAAGGGTTGGGGGGGGGTGGGGTGGGAGTGATGTACAAGCATGAGAAAATGAAGAGAAGATTTCAAAGGGGCCAGTCACATGTAAGCAGCTGCTGGTCAGTATATTTGGCTGACAAAGTGTCCAGCATCTGGTCACTTCAGTCTATCGTATCTTCTTAATAAATCCTGTTCTTAAATGTTTTTCTGTGTGAGCTATTGCATTCGTGTGCTGAAAGGTCTAAATGCCAGCAACTGGAGGGACTGCGGGTGTGTGTGGGAGAAAGAGCTAGCACTGGAGAAATGGCTATGGGTCACAAGGCCTATAGGTCTACGTCCAGCAACTCATTTAACCTTCCCTGGTGAACTGCAGTTCTCTGTGTGTGTATGTACACTCAACATGCTAGCGGATGTCAAGTTGGACTCACTGGTAAGTAGGAGACCTACACCTGGAAAGACTCAAGGTCTGAAGTGGTGACTGTGTAAGGCACCCAGAGTCTGTAAAAGGGATATGAAGTCTGTGCTGATATTTGAGACTGTTGTGGGTTAACCCCAATAGGCAGCTGAGCCACACACAGCCTCCCCTTCAGTGGGATGGGGGAAGGAATCAAAAGGATAAAAGTGAGAAAATTCTTGGGCTGAGATAAAGACAGTTTCATAATGAAAGCAAAAGAAGGAATTCATTTACTACTTCTCATTGGCAGGCAGATGTTTAGCCATCTCCAGGAAAGCAGGGCTCCATCATAAGTAACAGTTATGGGAAGACAAATACCATAACTCTGAACATTGTCACTCCTCCTCCTTCTCTGCATCTTTTATGGGTGAGCATGATACCATATGGTATGGAATATCTCTTTAGTTAGGGGGAGTCAGCTGACCTAGGTATGTCCCCTCCCAACCTCTTCTGCACACCAGCCTACTCACTGGTGGGACAACGTGAAAAACAGAAAAGGCTTGGATGCTGTGTGAGCAATGATCAGCAGTAACTAAAACTTCCATATGTTGTCAACATTGGTTTGGTTACAAATCCAAAATGTGGTACTAAACAAGCTACTATGACAAAATTAACTCTACCCCAGCCAAAACCAGTACAGAGACATCATGAATGTGAGTACATCTGTGACTCAACAGATGAGTCAACAGAGTGAGGGGGCATATTTTTTCACAAGTGGATTTTCAGCTGTAATCAGCCGAAGAGGAAACAAGATTTTCTTGTGTTTTTGGTTTAAGTACATATTGCTGGTGTTTAAGTGGGTGTCAGTAAGGCATTGTCTGTGTGGCTCTGTCAGTATTTTGAGCGTGTTTGAACGCATCTCTTTGGAATGGGTGTCCAGTCCTGCTGCTGGCTGCAAAGAGGACAAGAGCAGCCACACCCATGGGCCAGGGACAGGAGAGGCCTCCTGACCCTGAGATTGTCTCACACTGAACTTCAGCAGCTGGAGTGAAGGAATCATCTGGGTCCTGGAGTCCTCTTATTCAGTGATTTTTTTTTTTTTTTTTGGCAACACCCTTAACAAGTGGCTCATTACTTTTTTTTTTTCCCCCCCCGCTTATAATCTTCACATTCAATACTCTGCAATAAGTATTTAGTATTTACGGGAAACAAAACTACTGATACTAGCTGAGCCTCTGTTAGGGGATGGCATATCATGGCCTAGGGGAACAAGTTGTTCAATCTATTCTTCTCAGTGTGCTAAAGCAGTATTAGCATCAACAGTTACCTGAAAGGAAAGGAACTTCTTCCTAAACTTGTATTTACTGCTCTTACCTACTTTCAGTAGAAGAGAAGGCTTTTTTGTTGACCCAGTGAACTGGTGATGCGGTCTTCCTTAAGTATTTACTATCTTCAGAGAAACTTTCTGCTGTCCCTTTGACACCAGCTATTGAAAAACTGGTAATTGTCTATGAAACAAATTCAACTTTTCCAAACAAAACTTGCTGTACAAAATAAGTAATGGTAAAAGTTAAATTCAGACATGTTGAATTCAGAACAGTGAAAAATAGTTTTGAAGTTGGTCTGGGAGCTTTAAATAAGGTGCTATCAGTGCTGAAAGTCATTGCAGGAATAAAAAATTCGTCAGTTAACCACTCCAGATTGTTTTACTGTGGGTGGCTTTCACTACTTGGAAAGGTCCATTCAGCTGAACTAGACCAAAATCCTTTTCAATATTAATATTTTGTTCTTGCTCTCTTTGTAAGCATGTGAATAATTCTCCCTTTCTGTTGCAGCTACACCAATGCAATAGTACTTGAGTTGCAAGTTTACTTTTTGTTTGGCAGTACCTATACAAACTACAGTAATGGTTATGTGACAATACAAATAATACGATCATTCCCAATTTAGAGTTAATATTTCAGAAAGCTCCATTAGAAAGATAACTGGTGATAAACCAAGTTATGTAAGTAGAAAACAAAACTTCTCTGCAAGTAAAAAGGATCTGATTGTTGATATGAAAGTTCTTACTAGAGGAAAGAAAGTAGTCTTCTTGAAAATAGCCATTCCAAATATCTGGAGGGGTTTGCCTCGGTTATTCTTTGCAGTTTGATATCAGCCATACTTTGAGACACCTTACAACCTGAGCTCTTGTTTCTTTCCCTTCTTATGTTGACATGCCTTGAGGGCTTATGGTGATGTTTCATAGTTCAAGATGGAAATGAGTTAATTCAAGTTAGCAAAGACTGCTTGGCTCAGATTTTGAGAATCCTTCTCTTGATCTTGTGACTTTCTGCCCTTTCTACAAAGTGTGATCTTTATCTGTTCATGTAGTGGAATTAAATAATTTTTCTAGTGTGGGTTCTGGACTAACTAATGCTATTTTATGATCTTTTCAGTATACATCTGCAGAGTGTTCAAGCACTGCTGCCTCTGCAAGTTAAGACATGACTTTTTGGGGAGGTGGCTTATGTAGATAAAGGTTAAATTAATGAAAATGAGCATGTTAACAATGTAATCCAAAAGGTCCAAGAGTATGAAACAGACTTTAGATTTTAAAGAGAACAAATCTCCTGTTTCTATACTCAAGACAGACTTGAAATAGCCATTAGTGGTTAAAATGTGATCTTAATAGCCAGAGGTGGTAATAACTGTAATCACTTTTTTGCTGTCCTTAGCTTCTTCAGAAAATCTGTCTAAACATCTATGTAATAATGTATTTGTGCTACTAATGATTGTTTTCTCTTTCATATTCTTTATAGCTCAGCTTAATGACATTATGTAGTGCTATTTTAATGCTGAGGTTTATGGAAGTAGAATTCATATCCTTTGTGCATCCTGTACTTAGAAACTGCTTTGCATTTTAAAGAGAGCCAAACCTTTGTTCACTGCTCCTGTGGTGGAGAGCTTTCCTTTTTTGTGAAGTCTATTTCATGCTACACAGTAGCTTCCTGAATCTGTACTGAAGAGGTATGTAACATTCATAAAAGCAGTATTTCACATATTGTAAATATACAAAATCATTACATTTTCTGTAATCTTGCAACAGCAATATCTATACAAAACACCTAAAACATACATTTAGTATCTCTATAAAATCATGCTTTCAGTCCATATCTGAATAGTATAGAATAATGGTTTCCTCATAGTTGACATTTATTGATTATATTTAAAAACACATCCCAGTGATACTCTGATGTAGCACTGAAATTTATTTTTCCCTACAATTATTTTGATAGTTTAATTTCAAGAGCTTAATTCCAAAATTTGATTTATTTAAATTTTGAGAGAGCTGGAGCTAAGTAGGAGGTCTTGAAGTAGATGGAACTGAGCCTTTCCCAAAGACAATGACAGATAAAGGAGCAAGAATGAGTTGAGAGATCACCAGTGGAAAATATTCCTGCCTTCAGCCATGTTCCTGTAGTTAGAGTTCATAGGTGTGAGCGTAAGCATGAGCATCTCAGGCATCAAAGTTCTCCAAGAAGTGCGTTTTTTTAATTAGTCGTGTGTGAAGGACTTGTTATCTTTTGTCATATTTGTGCTTATTGTAGCCCTTAAATGGATATCCTTTATCTGTGTATTTACAGAAAGAAAGCTAGTATCGTAGAGTTGATTAACGTAAGAAAGGCTTGATGCAGGAGGAGAGTTGCAGAGGAGGTAGAAAACAGGAAATGGGAAAGAAAAGGGGGAGGGGGGGCAAAGTGAGTGGGATGAAAAGCTGCTTGAGAAGAGAGAAGCAGAAGGGGAAATGGAAGAAGAGTGAAGAAATGTTAGAGAATTGCCTTTAGGAAACCAGTTCTGTTAAACAATGAGCTTTTATTGGTTGATGTTTGTTAGTATAAAATGTGTTCTGGTTTGCTCCACCACTGGTTTTTGAAGTTTTCTAGGTCAGAGAAATTTCTAGAGCTCTTCTTTCTTACTTAATTAGTACTGCTTTCTACCAAAAGCATCCCTGCTTTGATTTGTCTAGCTACAGATGTGCATATGTCTCTATTGAGCTTTCAAGTTGAATTAATTTTAAGCTAAGATTTCTTCTTAATGTACTACTTCGGTAAGGCTTTAACTCAAGGTTATAGCTAAATTACCTTCCTTTGAAGGACTTTGGTCAGCTAACTTTCTACTTCAAAGCATTGTTGGCAAGATCGCCTGTGCAGCACTCCAAATGCTACTCTAGGGCTCTGTCAGAGTGGATTCTCTGTTAGGAACTGGACCGTAAGCATTGCTGTGTAACAGCATAGAAGGCTAAGAGACTCTTAATGGCAAAACCAGTTATCTGTTTTAATGGTGATATGAAGAGACCCTAACTACTATAGGCCTTCAGGGAACTAGTCTTGTCATTAGAGTAGAGAGAGAGATAAATATTGATGCAGGTCGAGTGGACAGTGGGGAGGCAGTCAGGGGAGGGATAAATATCTGAATCACTAAAGTATAAAAAAGGATTTCTTGAAAAACAAAAAAAATATTGCAACAGCTTTTAATCAGAAAGTGCCATGATGCCAAATTAACATATTTTATATGGAGATATATGTATATATATGGAGATATATTTATAGTTGTATGTACATGTATTATGCATGTCTAAATAGGCAGATAACTTAAATGTATTTGTATATATTTTCTAATATTTTCAAGGCAATATTAATATTTGATCTGTGTCCTGCACAATGGTAACTAATATCATTGTACATTAAACTGTGAGTTGCATATTACATGATGGCAATGCTTTGAAGCTATCAAAGTATGACAGTAGAATATAATAATTTTGAGACATTGCAGTGGAACTTTTTGTGGAATCATATGGAGAAAATCATTCAAATGCTTTTTTGGGTTGATTTGGAGCAGACAAATTTTCAAATGTCAAAGGTCTTCTGCAGAATGAGCTTGTGCTTTCCAACCACAGCTGAATGAGTTTTGAATGCTCTGATTCTATTGTCTGTGTTTTGTCTGATGGTTTATTCCCAGATGATTTAGAGGTGCCCAGGTGTATGATTGTGTTCTGTTCTGAAAGACATCTGGAAGTATTTCTGAAAGAAGCAACTTGCAGTTGAGCCAGTGAAGGGAAGAAAATGAAATTTTGTCATTAGTAATAGATTGCTTCTTTATGCATCGTTTATTGATCTTTATTTATGTTTGTTTTATCCCATTGGAAGTTGGTGTAATTTTGGGGGTCTTCTTTGTGTTTGGGGTTTTTTTTAAAAAATATTTACCTGGCAGATTAGGTTTAAAAGGTGACACATATGCCACAATATTAACAAGTTGGGTTGTTTAGCATGTTAATGACTGAATTATTTTCTGTGCACTAAAAATGTGTCATAAAAGGGGTGGCAACGTTGCAAAGATATGCTTTTACTCTCATGCTTATTGTTGTGTTAGGAATTTTGTTAATGGGATTTGAATGTTAATTGCCTCTCAGTAACATGAAAATGAGCACAGTAAACTGGAAAAGCAGTGCTAAGACTGTGGGCTGACTCCATAATTTGTTTCTGTAGCTTTTCATTGTAAATTAGTGTTTATCACAGACAGCTATAGAGAAACTAACTTTTTAATGAAAGGTTTCTACTGGTTTGTTTAAAATCATCTTCCATTCTTCTGCTCCTTTCATAGAACTCTGAATTCATGAAGAGTATTTTCCCGTTGGGTCTGTTCTTGATTTCGTATCTAGTTCAAGAATATCTTGAATGTTTATTTTTGGTAGTATTACTTGCAGGACAATAACATTTAATCATGTAAAACTATGGATGATTACTTTATACATAACTGCCAGATATTGTATTAAATGTCTCGTGTACTACTTTGCAAGGCTTCTAGACATTTAATGAAATGATCAATTCCAAGCCACTTTGAATTATCAAGGTTAGGATGCTGCATTACCAGTATAAATTGAGTCTTTAAGAGGGGGGAAAAAAAAGGAAGCACTAAGATCAGTGGGAGGATTCTCAAACATGGTTTTTTTGCTATTATAATAAATATGAATAAAAAATGTCAGAGTTTTGTGTAAACTTAATTTACAATATTTTTGGAGAGGGAGAAAATAATGGTGGAAATATGGAAAGTTAATCTCTGAGTGTTTGCCCTTTCCATTTATATATTGTTTCCTTTTCTTTTTGTTATAGCAATTAGGTTTTATTTCAAAATAGGTGATACTCCTGGATCCCCTAAAGTCCTTGTGCTAAAGTTTTCAAGTGCATTGAATGTTTTTGGGGGAGACGAAGATTTTTCCAGTACACGGAAGTAAAATTCTCAGTCTATGGATAATCGACTAGAGTTTGACTTGCAGTGTAGCGGCTTTTCAGGATGACAGATCTGAATTTAAGAGTAATTGGATTGGGTTTGAACTTTTTCTGGTACTTTGTTCCTGGTTTCTTTAACACTTGCAGGTTCTGTGCAAGGCAGCAGCATTCATCTCATCTTCACCTCTGCAACTCTTCCGGGTAATTTTTCATCTTTGTGCTTTATGGGTCCTCTTTCTTACAGAATACAGTTCTATGTTTGGGGTAAGGTAGATGAAATAACAGAACAAATCAGCCTTTCACATGCTGATCATAGGCCTCTGTCCTCCCCTCTCACTCTCTCCTTCCACTGTCCACACTCTGCAGATCCTTTGAGGTGTTAGGTTTCTCGACTATGCCCTTCTTGTTTTCTCTGTATCTGTGTGAATGGTCTTGGTCTCCTGGTTATCCAGACTATCAATGACTAGATGTGCTATAGCTTTCTTGGCTGCATATCTGGCCTTCCTCTTCACGTTTTGCAAACAGGGGGAGAAGGCTGGTGAACATGGGAGTTGGCTGCAGTATGAATCAGGATCATGCCTGGAGCCAGGGGCTGGGTGGGAGACTGTTGATAGAATTGTACTGCCTGGGATATAGACCTGTGGTCCCTTAATAAGCCACCCACTATGAAATAGTGTAACATGGCACAGGAAGAATAAGCAAAGGGTACCACAGCACAGCATAACAAGTAACGAACCTAGTATTGCCACTGGCAGGGAAAACAAACAACCAAGAAAACAAGCAAAACTCCTACTCTTGTTCTTTCAGCTTTGGCAGTGCCCATTTGGCATGTGTTAGTGTGCTCATTCCAAAACTTTTGTCTGTGAACAGTCAGATGAAATGACAGTGTACAGATTAGTATAAATGACTGTGGAATTAAAGCCAGGAGAGAGACGCTGGAAACACTGGGTTGGTTGAATGCCAAAGAAGAACTTATCAGGACTCTAGGTAAAGTGGATGGGACAACAAAGCTATTTATTTATGTGTTAACTTTTGATTTTGATGTGTGCAGGTACCACGTTTTTGCCTAGAAAAAGAGGGTGGCAGCGTTATTGCAGATCCTTAGTAGGAGATCCGTTCCTCAGACCTTCCTCTATCCCCCATTTCTTGGGTATGTCTTTGGGCAGGTTCTTAGAGTCAATTTACTTTAAAGTGACTAAGAATATGCCTTCCTTATCGGTAGTCATGATTAGCTCTGCTCGTTCCTGGCAAAGAATAAATTGTTGATTTAGAAATTAAACTTAGTCCTATAACACTTCAAACAATCTTCTAAATTGTAAACGATTTCTACCTTGTGTAATCCTTTCTATGCTGCTGATAGAGGAGTTTAAAAACCATTTGTCTGAGACCCATAAACCAGTCTGAAGCTCAAATCTATTGTACTTCTTGACCTTCAATATGTATAGCATATGCTTTTAGAGGCTTTGCAGAAGTAATGGTTAAAATGAAGGCTAGTATGCATGCTGTACAAAGGATATTGTTCACATCAACAATTAGAATTAAGAGGAAGACTAAGTGAATTCATAATTTTAGTGGTTTATTCAATGAATAATCTAAGCTTTGCATTAAGAAGTTAAAGGTTACGGTCAAGTTTGTAAATAGTTCTGTCTTAAAAGGCGTGAATAAGAAGGTAAGAGTGTCAGGCAAACCATTTCTGTTTTACTTTTTAGGTTGTGAGAGTATTTGGATGCCTTTTACAAAACTGATAAGAAAATGGCCTTCATATTTCATATTATCAGATCCTAATTAAAATATTTCTACTTGGGCAATCCAAACACTCAAAGCCAGTGTTTGGATTTCCCAGGAGTCTCTAGATCTTTACCTTGGCACATCTTTCCCCTTGGCATAACAAGATGGAGACCCAGCAACTATTGTGGCTGGAGCTTATAGATGATATAAATAATGATGAAATGGTTTCTGATTAAAGAATGCATTGCAAAAATATTTCAGCACTTTTCCAACTTAGTGAATAATTCTTGGGCCTCTTCTGAGATGATCTATTATTCTAGGAAGTTTTGAATGATAGTGTAATATTTACACATAGGATAAGAGATGGACTTTGTATTATAGACAAAATTGCCTGGACATAGGTATTTAGCCACTGTGACTGTGTACTTTAATTGAACTCTGTACACTGACGGTTGTACTTGTGCCCAGCCTCCACTGACCTAGTTTATCGTGCAGATTTAGCAAACTTCAGTAGATGCATGAAAACACTTCAAAGCATGTGTTTACTTGTGTAATGGTGCAAGGTATGGAAAGCTCAAGCCTTTCTACAACAAAACTAGGTATCAGTCTGTTTATTGCTGTAGTCCATCTGCCACAGTGCTGTGTTAACACAACCATTCTGTCATTAGACCAAAACTTATGTGTGTTTTGGGCTTGAACGAGTTCCTTTGGTTTTTTTGGACAGTTCTTGCTCTCTTACCAGTGATAGGCATGGCCCGTGTTTATAATATGGCGATCAAACACTTTTAGTGCCCTTGCCAGTGTAGTGTTTTCAGTGTTCAGGAGAAGTAATGGTGGCTTTTTTAATTTATCAAAAATTATAGTCTCTCTCATCAGTGGTTCTTGTCGCCAGCCATTGACAACCGCCAACTGTTCTTTTCCTATCACCAGCTGTTGCCTGCAGCAATGTGCTTCCTTCTTCAGAAGACTGTTCTTTCAATAAATTCTGAAATTATGTGTCCATTAATAATGCAACTTAATCTTCCACTTATTTAATCATTTAAAATATACTATTTGTAAAGAGTACAGAGTGAGTAGAGGCACAGGAAACTGTCTCTGTATCTGTAAAATACACCAGTGTGAATAACGGTAACTCACCCTTATGCTAGATTATCCAAACAATGTGCAGAGATAGCACATTTTCAATACAAAATTATCTGTATGTGAAAAGATACATGTATATGTGTGTGTGTGTATATATATGTATATAAATATATTTAGACCATATCTTCCTCCTCCCTTGGAAAAAATCCTCTTCTGCATAGCAAAACTGTTAAGGGAGGGACAAAATTAAAGAGTAAAAATGAAAGCAAGTATCACACTACTTGAAATAACCAAACAAAATCTTTCAGATTTGCAATTATGTGAAGTTTTTTTTAATCTCTTTTTGTGCTAATTGGTACAGAAATCTTGTACTTAATGGAGGATTTTTGTTCAAGGAAAAGCTGTTTTACTGGAAGTGAAATTCTTTGGGAAAGTTATTGTCTATGTTGGGGCTTTCTATTTTAACAGACACTTTTACAGCAATTTGAAGAAAATCTGAAACCTACTAAAAAGCTGCTGCTGGTGTTCTGCAGGTTTGCAATCTGTGCTTTCTGGAGTTACATTGATATTACTCTCTAGAATGAAGCAACCCAGGGCTTTTGGAGAGTTCAAAAGCTTTAAAACACTTTCCCAGTGCATAAAAATGTGACATTTCTGAAGTACTGAGGAATTTTGTTGACCCTCAGATATTAGCTGAGAACAACAACAGAGGAAGGAATTGGCTCCATAAAAGGCTAGACATTTATCAAACTAGTTGAGAAGAATCTCTTCATCTAATCACTCAGTACAGTGAGTAAAAGATGTGATAGAAAATGATGTAGCAAATTAGTGTGGAAATGGTCTGAAATGTGTGCAACTGATTATATGACTACTGAATGAAAAAAATAAATGTAAGGGGAAAGAATAGATACTTTAAGTGGGGAAAAAGTATAAAGACGTTAGTGGAGAATTAACATGCTAGAACAGATAGCTTATTTTATCTGATCTCTAAATCTATTCTAATGAGAAATTTGGAGGCTCCTTTTATACAGATGTCTCTGAATGGGGACAGGCAGACTCTTTTCTTCCTAACTAAATGTTGTAATATACTTGGATATGACTGTACCATGTTACAGGTATGATGTTTATTGACTGCTTTGCAGTCAGGCTGTTCCTTCTGAATGTTCACCAGTGGAAAATCTTAGTAGTTTGTCTCATGTCTCAGATTTAGTTAGGGTAATCAGAGGTTAGGTGGCCAGGAAGAGTATGCTTAGGTATGCTGAAATGTTAACATTAATGGTAGGTAAACAGTGTGTTTTCTGTCAAAGCTTTACCTTTGGTCCTCATTTGGGATATATTTTTTTCTTCAAACTCACTTTATAATCTGGAGCTGCCATAGTTTTATAGCAGAGTAATGCTTTAGTGATATTATCTTTAACTTTGGGCAAGCTATGTGCTTTCATCTGACAGATTGGGAACTCTGCATCTTGATTTTGGTTTTGTTGTATTTTTCATTCTATTGGGGATGTGAAGAGAAGAATCCAGACCAAATTGTAAAAAAATCGGTAAGTAATAGGAGACTGCACATGTACTTGTCTTCCCAGCCTGCAAGGCTTCGTCACAGAATTACCTTATGTATCTGAAAGGCACGTCAGACAGTACCAAAGAAGCAGGGTCTGTGAACTGAATAAGTGTTTGATGTTGTTTCCATGATTGTCATAACTTCAGTGTTCAGTGTTTCTCTTCTGTCTTTCCCTGACACAGGGAACTTGTGTGAACATGTTCAGAGTCTCCCAAGGGCAGTAGGACGGGGTCTGTGAAGTCATTGTAACAGGTATTGATAAGGGCAGAACTGCAGTAATGTGCCAGCTCATCCCATCTTCCTATCTGTGGTGGAAGACATTTAGGTTATGTCAAGATAAACATTTTTCCTCCCTAATTCATCTGCTAAGCATGTGAATCTCGACTGTATAACTCTATGAGGACAAGCCCAGGGAATTACAATCTCTTTGTGAGGGTGAAAGGCTGAGAGAACATGGTGCTATCTGGCTAACTTCAAGGTGTTTTACATGAATGTGTGGAAAAACTTTGAAAACAAACAACTGTGTCAGTAATGACTGAATTCAGCTAGCACCATTTTATCAATTGTCCCTTTTTATTTAAATGGCTGTTTAGAACAATTTTTTCCAATTAAAGTTAAGAAGCAACAGCAGTAAAACTCCATATGCAAAACTCCTGAAAATTAAAACAAAAATAAACCTCTCTAATATGTCCATGTTAATTTGTTTATATCAGCAGAAAGACTTAGCATAGAATGAGATTTTTTGATATGCAGCTGTTAATTTTTTTTAATGCTGTTGTCTAGTTGTCTATTGTTCCAAGTTTGAACCACCTGTCCAACTGCAAAACACTTGCAGAAATCCCAAACAGACAACAAAACCCAGTTGGTTTGCATATCCTGGAGTTATCAGATGAACTTGCTTCAAACTTCATTTGTGAGTGTTTCATTCCTAAAATTGAGTTTGATTTTTCAGCAGAAATTTCTGTTATTTAGGGAAGTTAATTGGAGTCCATACTGCATTTTTGCCAATCATTTGTTGGCGAAAGTGGACTCTGGTCTCCCTATGGGTTTGACAGTTGAGCGCCTCTTTCCTGACCCTGTCTCTTTGTCAACATTTAATCTCAGATCTCCAAAAGATCATGCCAACTGAGTAGCAGAGTGGTCTGCAGAGAAAAGAAGCTCTTGAGTCTGCCTGAGAAAGGGAGGCATGTAGGTTCAGTTTCTGGCTCTGCTGAAGATTTTCTGTGCGAAGATGGGAATAGGTGTTCTGTCTGTCTTCTCTTTCTACCAAAAAAAGAGAAAAAGTTTTGTGCCTTTTGAGTATTCTTTAAAATAATATTTATGGAGTGCCTAAAGGGCTATACTGAGAAAGGGAGGTACGTGAACAAGTCATTCTAACAAAGGACTGCAGCAAGCATATGTAGGGTTTGTTGTTGTTTGTTTCTCGTGGAATGGATCTCAATGTTTAAACTGAGAAACATACTCCTGAGAACTTGTGCATTATCAGGTAGCTTCAAAACTTCCTATACTTTGGAACAGTTCTGACGCCCAGTTGAAGTGCTTGTTAATGCTTTTATTTCAGAGAAGTAGAATATTTCAGCCAGGCAAATTTGTCTTCAGAAATTTGCCACTTGTCTGTCTACCTTTCCTGAAGGGCTTTAGCTGATGTTTTCAAGCTATGCTTTCTGGGTCAGGGACAGTATAAAACCCAATGGCAGTCTCTCTTAAAACTTTGTTGGGCAGAGAAGGTGGAATATATCTTTACTCTCCTTTCATAAGCTGAAAATTTCAAAGTTTCTGTCTGTTTTTCAAAGACTTTACTGTGTTTTATGCAATGACTGATTTTTTTACATGAATTTCATGTAAAATATATCAGAAGCCAAGCCCTTTGCAGTGATGTACAGCAGGAAAAAATACAGTGGGCATAAGTTGATACAAGAGGTTCAGATTGTCTGTTACGACATTTTAACCCTGATCACAGTAAAGGAGAGGGAGAGGCTGTTCAGTCTCCATCCCTTAAGATTTACAAGACCAGACTGGATAAAAGTCCTGAGAAATCTGGTCTGACCTCAAAGCTCACCCTGCTTTGGGTGGGAGGTTGGACTAGAGACCTCCTGAGGCCCTCCAGCCTGAAACTGTGATCCATTAAATTCTATACCATTAAGTTCTTTATTGTTTAGTCTGTTTTTTTTTTTGTTTTGGAGTAAGTGGAATGTGGAGAATTTGAGAGGGGAGGATGATTTCTTTTATTTGGGTTTTTTTTTTTTTCGGTACCACGCCAGAAGGAAGGTGGTATTTCAATGGGGCACAGTTAACATTACAATGACCTCTTTTGCCCATATCCTCTGAAATTTCTAAAGGTAATAGCACATCTCCCTTGAGGCTTGCTTTTTGTGCTGCTTTATGATTAGATTTGCACAAGCATTATTCCTTATTGTGATAAAAGTCTGTCGTGAGACTGGTGGGCATTGCTTCACCAGAGGAAGATAACAGGGGGCAGAGGGAGCCAGAAAATTTTCATAGGGACACTGCTAAATGCTGGGAGAATGAACAAGTCAAAAGCCTATTTTTAACGAGCATATGTATGAAATAATTTCTGTGTTTCTGTAGACATCCACCTTCGCACTTCTTCCAATTCCTTTTCCCAGTGCAGAGGCAGCTTAGAGCTCACCAAGGACTTTATAGCAGCTGGTAGTATAGGCTTGATTTAGACTGACTGCTGCAGCCTAGGACTGGAAATAAAACAGTACAAAGAACTTTAGACCATCTCCCCATGTTATAGCAGGCCAGATGCCCCTGTCTGGCTAATTGCAACTCCCATACTACTCTGCAAAACTAACATCAGGCTGTTCAGGAAAGAGCATAGCTGACTTGTCATATTTGCTGTGTGACATTAAAACAAGCATTGTGTGATGAAAGATGTCGTCGGGGATGCACATCAGTCATACACACTGCAGTAAGTGAGTGCTTGTTTTCATGTGAAAGGATAACACTGACACAAGTTTTCCTCTCGGTAGTGCCTGCAAGCTTGCGATAAGCCTGTGTAGGTGAGGATAGATTTGACCTCTATCTGTGTGACTGTGAAGCAAGTTTAAAACAGAGAACAGTTCTAGGGGGACAGAGCTCATGTCCAAAATGTGATGTGGTCATAGCTACATTGTTTTTTTTCCTCTTTCTCTCTTCCTAAGGCTAACTTTGTGTAGTTGTTGCACAATTGGTATGTATTTTCTGTGAAAATTGTCAGACCAAGTTAAAGCCTAGGCTCCTCGAAAGTCCATCTTCGTGACTAGTGAGGAAACAGTGGAGCTGGACTTTACCTATTGGCTGAAGTAAGGAACAAATACAGCTCTGACAATTCCTAACAGGGTTGCTTGTTTCCAAATCACGGGTAGTTCTAAATCTAGGAATGAAGCAAGGCTCCGTTCAAGTTGCTGCCTGCTTACATTTTTTTTAAAGATGGTATAAATCACTTAGCTCCCTATGCACGACAGCTGTGGCTACACAGAGGGTCTCACACTGGTCTGATTGGTGCAATGGTTGTATGTAATTTTGGCACTACTGACAGAGTTGCTGTGGATTTTAAAGTAGTTCAGAAAATTGCTTCTTACTGCTTCACGTTATTGCTGTACTAGCTTTTGCTGAACTGTGTGTTACAGGTGCTCAGGCGAGCAAACCTTCCTTCATTTTCCTTAAGAAGGATTTGCACTCTACTGTTTGAGGAGAGGAGAAATTAATTTAACTGTCTCGTTCTTGGCTACCTTTCTATCAGTGATGGTATTTTTTACATGAGTAATTGCCTATTTTATTCTTAAGTAACAATGTCAAGTTTTCTACCAAAAATGGTAGAGACTGAGAATTGCAGGGTGCAAATAGCTCTTGTTCCACAAGTTTCAACCATCTGGTTACTTTAAAGAAAACAGGAAAGGAAAGTGCCTTAGAGGGTGAGAAATTAAAATAAAAATATTTTAGAAATAAATATTAACACTTTAAAACTCAACTTTTATCTTTTCCTCAGTGTTTAGACATCTGGACTTGGAAGGACTTTATTTTCTGCCTGCATCTGAACCGAACATCGTCTGTTTGTGTAGTGTGCCATAAATAGCAAAATGTGGCACAGCTGAAAATTTACAGCAATGATTTTATCCTCCATGCATCCGACAGGTCTTATTCATTTTCTGCCTCTTTCACAACTTGCTGCAGTGATTATGCAAAGTTCTTACAGTCATAACATGAAACAAGGAAAAATATCCTTTTTTATCTCTATACATTGGGTACTAATTTCATCTCACTGCAACAGTAAAATCTATATAGACAACAAAAGAATTCATTGCTAGTTTAATAAAATGCTGGGAGAAAGTACATTAGTATTTGAAGTCTGCATTACGCTCTGTTTTCTCTCGTTCTTATCATGAAGTTTATACCTCTGAAAGCATTTTTTGCCTCAGAGAATAGACGCCAAATAATTAATAATTTGACTGAGTCTTGAGGTTTACTCAGGATTAAATAATTTATGCACGTGAGTAACATTTATTAGTATATGCCAGCATTTGCTAAACTTGATTCTGAAAAACTTTGGTTTAAAACACTTAATGCATGCAAAAATCAACCAGAATCCTAAGGTGTTGTAAATCACTTCACAGGCTAGAAAGATTTGCAGGAACAGAGGACCATGCATAGCTTTCGTATGTAGAAAATTCATTTCTGTATGCAGGTTAGTATATCTTCATCAATTTCTTAGGCATTCTGGGAAAACTAAACCCAAAATGTTCTCCTGTTTGTGGTGTTAACAGACTAATTTGAAACATCTTTATTTTCTATCAGTCTATTAGCACATTTCATATTGGTACAACTTTCTCTGTCAGGTTCCAGTTAAATATCTTGTTTGACAGAACCATTTTCAGCATATGCGTTTCGTGTTTAAGCATGTACTGGCAAAGCTGCCTGACATATCCGAAATACTTGCCAATTAAATCAATTTCTGTATAGTTCTGCATATCCAAAACATCCTAAATGTAGGAAATTATTAATGTTAAATGGAAGCTATATGTATAAACTGTTGGTTTGACTTATAAGGACCCCTATATTGATATATGATTATGCGATATATATATATATTAATTGGTCATAAGCAGATACTTCATATTCTAAATAAAGATGTCTCTGGTGTTTTCTTCTATTATCACTTTTCTCCTTCCTACAATGAAGGAAAAAATATGAGCAGGACACAAAGAATATTACATTATTTCAAGAAGTTACATAGAGTAAAGCAGTTTTCTTCAGTGGTGATATATGCATGTCTCAAAGTGAACTAGAATGGCAGATAAAGAAACAGTTATTCCCTGGGTATGCATATTTCATCCATCTGGTGCATTATTTTCCAAACTTATTTCATTTGGCTTTCAAATGTTAGTTAACAGCTGGTCTAAAGGTTTTCATATTTGCTTTGCACACATTCGTAATTCGTATGATTTTTAATATTCTCTGTAACATCTAGCTTGTGATTTTATTTCGGTTTGCTCATCCTGATTTTCCAAAGCAACTAAAATTAATATTTTAAATAACTTCATTCTTTTCAAGATAATTGTGTGATGGAATGGAACTGAAGTCAGGAAATAGTCAAAAATCCCCCTAATCTATACAGACTGAGGTTGGAATAAAAGTAGAACTAACAGATAAATCTTAGGAAGAGTTCTGCCATCTGACACTGGTACTTTGAACAATGCACTGATAAATTATGCAAGGTAGAATGTAATCATAGGATCCAAGAATAAATTAGATTTGAAGAGATGTCTGGTGGTCCAGCCTCCTGGTCCTCTAAGCAGGACCGACTCTGAACTTGGATCCAACTTAAATAGTGGCACTGTCCAGTCAGGTTTTTCAGTATCACCAAGAATGAAAATTCCATAATATCTCTGAGCATCTGACCAAGTCTTTGACCACTCCTTCAGCGAAGATGGTTTTTTTTTTTTTTTCTTGTACGTAATTGAAATTTCCCTTGCTGCAATTTATGATGGCCTTTTTTGTTTTTGTTTTTTTTTTTAATTTTGCAGTGCACTTTTAGAAGAGCTATGCTCTGTCTTCTCTTTAATCCTCTTCTGCACACCCTTCCCCACACTCATTAGGTAATAGAAGTCTGCAACTGGTTTTCCCCTTTAGCTTCGGTGTCTGAAGCTAAACATGCCAAGTTGCCTTAGACTGTCCTCGTATCAGGTACTCCAAACCCAGTCATCTTGATGTGTCTTCTGAACTACGCTTTTAGCTGGCATTTCTCTTGAAAGGGGTGAAAAGAAGGGGCATCCATTCCAAAGAGGCTAAATAAATCAAAAGTACCACTTCCCATGACCTGATGGCTATAGTCTGGCAAATGAAGCCCAATGTGCAGTTACCTTTCATCCCTGGAAAGGCACCCTCCTCGGCTTCTTTACCACCACTCCCAAGTCTTTTTTTGCAGTCTGAAGTGTTGCGAAGAGTTACTCTCTCCCATGTGCAGGATGTTATATTTGTGTCTGGAAGTTTATAAGATTTCTCTTGGTCCGTTCTCCCACTGTATCCACACGCTTCCGAAGAGCAGCTCTACCCTCCAGTCTATCGTCTGCCTCCCTGATTTGTTATCATCTACAAACCTAATGAGGGCTTATGTCATCCCTTTGGCCAGGTCACTGGTACAGGAGTTGAACTGTATCTGTCCCAGTATTGACCCTGAGGAAAACCTGATTGTTATTTTGACTGAGTGACTTGGCTGTTGGTCCAGCAAGTCTTTCCTCTGCTGTGTAGTCCACCCACCCAGTCTGTATTTGTGTGATGTGACTATGAGGCTGCTGTGGAACACTGCTATGAAAGCCTTGCTGAAGTTAACGTAAGAAACATTCACTGCTCTCATCTACTCAACTAGAGTTATTAAGAAAAAGCATGTTTGTATCTTCTTGTGAATTACCTGTTTTTTGTAATTATTAATTTTTGGAACTTTATTCAAGTTGTTCACAATCATACTTAGGCAACCTATGTTGTGTCTGATTCCTAATTAATCAAACATAATTGTCAAAGTGTGAAATTGCTAACTGACATCAGTTGATGCAGGCTAACATAGACCAGAAAATCATTGGATAAAAAAGGTGAATTGATTCAGGTACATAAAAGATATATACTTTTTTATCATAATAGTTAAATGAAACTTCTGTAGTTGTCTGAACTGAACAAAATGCAATCAAAGCCCTAAATACTGCACTGCCAGTTAATACGTGACTAGGCCTAATGCATTTTATCAGAAATACTTGTATATACAGTTTGGCAGATAAAAGATACATTTGGCATATGAAAATATATAAACTTTTATTTTTTTTCTATTACCTTAGTTCTCAGTCATGCAAGAGAGAATTGTTTAAAGTATGGGAAAGAACGCTTTCTATGAAGTGTGTCTTAATGCCAAACACTGATGACCCTTAAAATCACTTTAGGGGAATGCAAGACTGTTGTTTCTCTGTTTTAGTTCTTCAAAGTTTTCCTTTCAAACACAAGTATTTTACATGATATTTACCGTTTCACACAGTCAGATCACTTAGAAACCAGACATGTATAAACTTTTGAGGAATGTTTCAAGATTTCTGGAGATAACTAGCCAATACATAATAATGATACTTTATGCATGGTGACAATGCAGTAGTCAGGAATCTGATCTTTATAGTAATTGAATATGTATATACCACACTAATGCGATATTTAACACTGTACGGTGATATGCAGAACATATGGATAGATGTCAAGTTAATTTTTTCTCTGAAAAGCTTTTTTTTTTTTTCCCCTGTGTCTGTATTAAAACAGCAGGTCTTTATTTGCATATTATTTCTGAGCCCTTTCTGCTTGTTTATAATTTAACAGTATTGATGCTTGCTATTTTTGGCAGTTTGCTCTTCTGCTCACCACTCCATCTCACTTTAAGAGCACTGTACACCCCTCCTCACCCCCCACTGGTGCAGCTCTGAAGTACCTTAATGTTCAGCACAGTTCCATCTCTAATGCAGTACTTTGTGTATTAACTAAATTATGTATATTACATTCCTCATCTGCAAAGAAGCAAATGAACCCTAGTTTCAGTATGCAAGTCAGTACTGTAGATGTTCTAGGTTTTTTCTGAACTTTAGATGCTGGACCTTATCTAAAAGATAGAACAAATTTTGAATGTGTAAGTGATTGGGAGTCTACTTATTTGCTCAGCCCCTAGTACTTCCAAAATTTCTGGAAATATCCTATTTAGGTTGTAAGGAATAGGTATTCTTGTTTCTCTGTGGGATTTACTCCGCTTGTTAGGAATTCTTCATTGTTCTGTTAACATCATGTATGTGCATACCTTGTTTTCTTTTTCCACAGCTTTCTGTGCTGCTGCTCTCTGGGTGCCCTGGCAACAGAGGACTGTTGAGTAAACACTATGTGATTATATTAGGGTTGTTTTACAGAACAAAGGCTCCCCTTTTTTGCTGGTGAGCACTTATTTCCAAAGTACTTTATTTTTGTATTATGAGAATGCTTGCTGGCAATCATCAAGAACAGTGGTGGTGTGCTACCAGAAAGCAGTGGGAAATGTATACGAAAGATACTGAATACCTGGTCTGGCCTCACACAGGAAAGATTTGCACTTAGCTCTTACCTCTTAGTGCTCATTCCTTTTCTCTCCTCGTTTTAAAACAAACTACCTTTTGTAGCAGCAATAGTAGTAGTGCCAGAAAGGTACAATCTTTCAAAGATGATAGCAGCCTCAAAGCAATGTTGTTTCTCAATGCCCTTGAGTCCCGTGCAATCCTATGTTTGGTATTTCCAGTGTGATCAAATGATTGTCCTCCTGTCCACCTTGATTTTCTCTTGTGGGTAATACCTCACTCTCCCAGACTCTACGACTGATGTTAAGTACAGTAACGAGAGTACTGTGAGCAGATCTCACCTGTAAAGTCTAAGGCAAAAGGAAATTCAGCGCCAAAGCCTGTTTAAATTCGTCATTCATCACTAGGTCTCCTACCCTGATTAGCAGCAAACAGGTTTTCCTTGGTTTTCCTTTATTGCCAGTGTTCTCATAGGAGCCATTCTGGTTTCCCATGATGTTCCACACCTATTTTTCTCCCACTGAGCTTTAATGTCCTGATTTTGATCAGTTTTTTCAGTATTGCCATGTAATTATAGAGTGTTTGCATGATGCAAGATTTTCTTTCTCTACGGTGAGATTCATTCTTTCATGTTCCCACATCGTAGACAAGTGCTTGTACCTGGGAAGAAGGTAGTTTATTACATGTTGTAACTTCTTACAGCCAGAGGTTAGACTCTCTTCTGTTCTGGAGTTTGCACTGTAATTTTATTTCATAAAAGGACTTCCATGCTGAACTCTCTCTGCTACTAGTGCTGAAGACAAAAAGGATGTGATAAGAATCAGGATTAGAAGTACGAGAGCAAGCAGAAAAATGTACCAGTTTGGTTCAGAACTAGAGATCAGGAGTGCAGACAGGAAAATCTCTCTCATATTGGAATAATCGTTGTATTGCTGAATGGCAAATCTACATAATACCCCTTCCAATATGTTGCAATCTGTAGTTCCCAGACCTGTAGACTCATTCACTGACAGAAATCCGGTGTGTAATCTGTCTCCATCTGGTAAATTTAATCTTTTTTTTTTTTTTTTAAGAAATGTGAGACAGTGCAGTTGATACAGAAATACACACAACTTCGTAGTGTACTTCAGGATCTAAACAAACAGTTCAGAAGCTTGAAATCTCAAAACACTTTCACACGCGTTTTAGGCAAGCATTGTGAGAAGCTAAATCCGTAGGTAACTGCAAGTTTCAAGCATACTGAGTAGAAAAATGGACATCATGAATTCCCTTTAAATGTAAGTTCTGAACACTTTAATGCCAGCTTCGTTTTTTCTTGTGCCGTTATTTTTGTCTAGTCCAGTTACTTTCTTAAATGAGAGGAACTGACAGGGTATTTTTTAAAACTATCCCTCTAGCTACTTCAAGAGAGTCATCTCTTGCTTTTTTATATCAATAACCTTGTCGTTACAGAGAACTGATGTCAGATGTTTTCATTTCAGTTTTATTTGAACTTGATTAACTTGGTAGTCACTGACATAGTATTTACTGCTTCTTTAAATTTTTAAAATATATCAAAGACATGATAATTTCATAGAAATCAAAATGTCCTTTTTATAATTTTGGCTTCCATATCATAATTCTTCCACTCCCCACCATCTTGTTTCTGGCATATTTTTTGCCTTTACTAAGACAGCTTGTAACTTATGTCAGCAAATTTAACAATCTAAAACTTCTTTAACTGCATTTGACATTCTAAATTTGAAAGCAAGTGATGAAATTTGGGTGGATTACATAGGCCTAAATAATGTACTAGGGTAGATGCCGGATACTAATGTCTTCTCTTTGTTCCTTAGGTAGAATTCAGAAAGGTTGTCACAGCGAGGTGTGATGTAACTGGTTTGTCCCAGTGGAGATAGTGTCAGCTATTTATTATTGCCCTTCCCATTTCTGCTAATGAAATTGACCTGCTATTCAAGTCAAGCTGAATAGGGTAGAAACTTAGTTATAGCAACAGCAGGGTTCAATCTGACAAAGTTAATAGAATTTCTTTCTGCAGATTTTACAGAACACAGCATCCCAGATTCTTTCTGCACGGTGGTTTGGGACAAAGCATTAGAGAAAAATACTGTGTAGTTTCATTCAAGTTTCTAGAAAAACTGCCTTGTCCCAGCAATATTTAGGAAACTGAAATAGAGTAATCTATTGTAAAATTAAAGGATGTTTGTGATGCTGTACAAAAAACATTCTTGTGCTCTTACAGAGCTCTATTCTGTATCAAAGTTGAATTTCATGTTTTTTTCAGTGAAGTGCTGTTCAAGGTGATTGAGGATGTATAATCTTGCTCTGTATGATGTATAAACTCATTCCGCTTTCACTTCATGCCTTCCCTTTATGCTTACATACCAGTAGCGGAACATTAACCTCCGTTTTAATTCTACAATGTTAACACGTAGTTCTGTGTAGGGAAGATAGTAAAGAAAATCAAATCACACACCTCAGGGTCTCAGACATTGGCCTGCATGGGGGTCAGAAAGACTCCCCAGCCACAAAAAAGGGCGTATGCCAGATGAATCTTGAAGGTGCCTTGCCTTTTTTTCTGAAGCCCCAGTCCCTGCTGTAGCTGGAAATAAGATACCAGATCAATTGGCAGCAATCAGATACATTCAGAAGCATTCAAACTCAAATTTAATCACTGCCTGATCACATCAGAGAAAAACAATTGTCATCTTCCCCTCTCTTTCCCCTGCAATGAGAAGTTGATTTACTCATCATGTAATCAAGTGCAGGACATGGTGTTTGAAATGCCAATAAGACATTAGTATTTCTGAAGATGTGGTGAGAGTCATGAATATAATGCAGGAAATGTCAAAACTGTCTTCCACATTAAGTAAAAAATGGATAATCTTTGGAAAGTGATGACTGAATGGGATTTCTGAGACTTTCTAAGAAACGGAATATAAAAATAAATAAACGAAAAGCAATTTGTGGGTAGAAGTGGAAATGCAATTCAAGACCTGGATATGTATACAGAGATTAAATCCTTGGCCTTGTGGATCAGTTACAAGTCTGTCGGAAGTGATCGAGATGCTAGTGGAAAGTGATTCTAGTATTAGAAAAAGTATAATGAACGTGATATTAAATGTTTTTTACTTTCTCTTCAAACTTTGACTCTCCTCTGTTTTAGATTTTTCTTCAAAGATTTAAATTTTGCTACTAGTTTAGCTGGTTAGAGTGAAAAGTTTTCTGAAGGTATTTGGCAGTCCTTAAATCTGGATTATGGAACCACCATGTTCAGGACTCCACACACTGTTCCTAATCTATCCAAGCATCAGTATGTTTTTCCACTTAAGCTTCACAGGCTCATTTGACAATTGAATCATGTTAAGGATCTGTGATGAAAAGTTTCCCATTCACCAGTGTGATATTTGGTATACAGCAGAATGATGTGTTTTTAAAAATACCCAGAAATCTTTATTTTCTAGAATGCTGAAGGTTTATAAACAGTTTCAAAGGACAAGCACACAAATGTTTAATTAAAAAAAAAAAACAAACACTTTAAAACTTCTAGAACCTTAAATTTTCTTAAAATTACAAGAAGATTTTTAACTGCATGGTCACATACTAGTTTTGGAATAATCTCTTGTTTATTCAGTACAGAGGCTGGGCAGTTTCAAATTAGTGAACGTGGAGTATCCTTATTGCTCAAGGAATGGCCACAGATGACCTTCACACAACTCAGTTCTGATATAGAATCAGTTATCAATTCCCTTTCATTCATAGTTTCCCCCTTTTTATCTTTTTAATCTGAGACTGAACATTTATTTTAGTTTTCACAATGCTCCTGTGAAGTGAGGTGGTTCTTGTTTCTCTGTACATCCTTTTCAAAACAAGGATAACAAATATCCTTTATATAGCTTGGAGACAAAATACATTTTTTTCCTGAGTCCTTAACATTATATAGGACTTAATATTTTTGAAGCACAGTTCCAATTAAAAAAAAATCAATTTTGAACTTTGAAAGCTTTGGACACTGAACTTCTCATGGGACACAGTAAATTAAGAATGCTAATAGTGTCTAAACAGTAATGGTTGTAAGCACAATTTGCTGTAAATAAAGGTGTGATATTATAGGAAGCCAGCTATTTTGCAGGTATTGTCTTCCTATAGTAAATTTTATATATAATGAAATTTCAGGAATTCTCTTGTGAAATAGTGATAGCATGGTCATGGGTATATTGTTCGCAGAAGTTGATAGCTGTGTTGGTCAAGCTTATAAAATCCAAACATAAAAGCATATTTCATGTAAATTACCATATGTGCTTATTTTTTGTATATTTAGTATTCCAGTTCTATTTTCAATAGTAATACCTAAATGTAAAAATTATCATTATTTTAACTGCATATCTTGGTAAACTTATGCTAATTTAATGGAGAGTGTTTGATTTTATTTGCTTTTTTGTATGGATGAAAATATTACTAAGAATGAGAGAAAGATGGGACTCTCCAAAGCTATGGAGTTATGACTGTCTGGCTTCATATACAGTTTGCAAACATCAATATTTCTAACTTCTTACTTGAAATTACGGGTACCTTGGGCTGTGCAGTTTTCCTGTTGTTTTTGGGGTGTTTTTCCAAGTAGTACTTTTCAGAAGTAACATTTGGATGGTGTGAACACATGCTAATTGGAAGGAAATTGTGATGTGAATTATTGGTCCCTTGGTAATCTGGCAGCCCATTCTCTTACTTAATAAAATTAGAGATTTTTTCTGATGTCCAGAGATGGACTGCATCTGACTCTATCAAGAAAAATGAGAAATAAACCTTTTACTGTAGGTTCTGGGTAGGTGAAATAATTAGAAGAATTAAAGATAATAATTGCATTTTCAGACTGCGTATTCTATTAGGAGGTAATAATAGAAATGATAATGTCTACCTGCTGCCTGGACAACCATCTCATTTACATCAGTATCACTTTTCCGGCTGCAGTGTCTCACTTACGTGAATGTGTGAATGGAAAATCTTAAAAATAACAGTAAAATTGTCAGGCCTGATATAGACAGGTCACAAATATTTTCCTCCTCTTGTCTTAGATTGGTATAGAATGTCATTGAAAATTGGTTTTGCTGTTACAGATGTTTGAACGAGGCCATAAAAAAAATTAGTTTTGTGATCATCTGCAGAGGGTAATGCAACTGTAATGACATCCGTTCTTGAAAATAACTCTGCCATCTAGCTCTTGCTGTGCCAGCTAGCTCCTGTCTACACTACTAAGAATGTGCTAGGAGCCAATTTAACACAGTTTGTGTACTTTTCTGCTGGTGTTGATTAATAGATTTGATGAAATTTGCTGTGAATATTTGTATACATAAAGCCATTTTGAAGACTAGCAGAGATTGTTGCTTAGTAGCATCCTTGGAGTGAGGTCGTGGTAACTCCTCCTGCCTTTGGCTGTTTAAGGGGCTAGGAGTGCTGCAGAGGCTACCCAAACTATTCACAAGATGGATTACTCTGCAGTCCATATGAGACTTCATCCTGTCTTCCCCTCAAACCGACTGGGACCTAGAGAGAGAAGGCTTCACATTACTCCCCACGCGTAATTCAACTGGGAGCATGGCAAAATCTGCTGGGGAAATGAGCTAGATGTAACAGCAGCTGGAGCAGGGAAGCGAGCTGTCACACGCTAATGAGATAGCTACCTGTAGGCAACAGCGTGGGATTACAGGAACACTGCAGGCTGTATATAGGCTCTGCGGGGATAGTGGTATTTCAGCCAGTAGGCTGGACTTTCTTAGTCGTGTGTAAGAGAGAAAAAATTGAAGTTTGTTAGAAAGGTTTCTATTTATAAAACTGAAATGCTAAATAAAATGTCTGTTTTACTGAACTGGGAGGAGTACCGAGGGCAATTTTGCCTGCTTTTCTACCTGTTGAGCATGGAGAAGGATACTGAGTTTTTCTGGGAGGCCTGTGATCCAGTCTGCTTTTGACTGAGATGAAAACCTAAGGACTTACTTCCTAGTTCCTTTACTTCCCTTTTTTGTGCAGAGCTTAGATTTTAACTTGCATCTTTATGTACATAGGTGGCAACTCGCTAGGAAGACTTTCACTGAGAAGGACACTATGCTATGTTTGTTGGAGCTGGAAACTGTTCCTACCAAATTTGCTTTATAAAACATAATTTTAAAAGGGATTGAGTCCCTGCTCACATAAGTCCACATAAAATCAATTTAAATGAATGGAACTTGTTGGCCACTTGTACTTGATCTGGTCCAGTGGGTGAAGATTTCAGAACAATGTTTTCTTTTATTGTGATCTTGCACTGGGAGTTGACAAAGTGTGTGTGTGTGCGTGCGTGCATGAATGTATGTACATATGTACTGGTAGGGAAATGGCGGATTGTTGTCTGTGGATAGAGTCTCTTTGGCTTACATGAGACACTGCTGTCACAGCACTTGCCCGTATGAGATGCTGCAGGTTACAGATTTAGAAGTACATAAATCTGTGCTTTGCTGCCTTCAGTGTTTCTTTTGCAGAATGCCAAAGTTATGCATATAGTATGGGACTACTGAATTCAGGTGGGAAAAGATTGTTCTTGAGGAAAATTATAATTACATGTAAGTGAAACTGGATATTTTTACAAGCATTGAATGTTGGGGTGGGAGGAATGAAGGGAGAAGATCTTATTCAGTATGTATTTGTTTCCTGTTTGTGGCTTTTTTGTCTCCAAGTGCTTTCACATCATCTGCATTGTATTTGTATCACAAAATTTTGTCTTAGGCTTGTATGTAATTTAGGATCTAGCATTCCATATCTTGTGTAAATCCACTATTATAAATGGATTGAAGAAATAGTAATTTTCAGAGCATTGAGATTTTTCTTGGTGTTATTTCAGATTAACAAAGTAGATACAATTTCAGCATTTTTTCCAGTAGTCATTTAAAGGCTACCTGCGTTCCAGGCAAATGCTGAAATGGACATTACAAACTTACAGAATAAATGCAATGCTATCAGTCACCATTTTTCTTAAAGAATAAAGAATCAAACCTGTTTCTAAAACCAACATACGTTCCTATTTTCTAAGTACTATTTGCTAATTATAGAAATCTATTAATATACAGTACAAGTGAATACATTTTTGTTTTTATTACATAGATTTTCTCTCATGGTCTAGCCTTGCATGCCATGTTGTTTTATAGTATATTCTGTTTTTCCAAAAATCCCCAAAATACTGATCAGGTACAGTAGTTCCTGAGGTAATATTTTGTTCCTGACATTCACACATAATGTAAGCCGCCACCTTTCTTTTATAAGTTTGGAATGAAGGGAATAATTTCTGCTGTTTAAACTTCAGGGAACAAGCATTTGATCAATATGACACCGAAAACTGACATTGATACAGCAAATGGTTAGACTGATGCTTTTATTACAAATGGTTTTTGGGTAAGAAGATTCTGGAGAATAAGACTCAGCAGACGTGATACTAGCAGGCCTATATAAATATCATCTGGTATTTCTGTTGTCAGTGTGAAGTTTGCTTAAGTGCACAATTTCATGGTTGGCCAGTTACCGTCCTTGGCTGAATTTATTTTCAGTGCTGGTGAAAAAGATTATTGGTTTGCTGGTTGCTGCTAGGAGGTTATAGCTCTTGACAGAAAATATGTATTCCATCAGAATCTCAAATTTTTAATCCAGTGTCTGTGTTTATTGATGGAGGTTAAATAATGTTACTGGATCAACGGGCAGCTAATTGCACTTCTGTGAGATAATTACATGACAGTGAATTGCAAAGTCTCTCTTACTTTGTTTTTCCTGAAGTAAACAGCAAAGAACTAAGTTTTTTTCCATTACATTTCTTTATGTTTATAATATATATATAAGAAAACTCAGTAATGATTCCTAGATTGCTTATACAGATGAAAAATTGAGATCCATTTATTTAAAAGTAGTATTTAATTCTTGTGTGTCCTTTGACCTAATATGATATTAGTGTCTGCTAATAGCCTTGCTGGCTCCATGAGAAATTCCTGTGGCTATCACCTGGGATTTTTGCTGTCCTTTAATCTAAGCTTTTAGTCTTGTGAATGTAGCAGAGGATCACGAGCCCTTTTGTTAAATGTTTGGTTTGGACAGTTTTTGCTTGCCATGGAAAGGAGTTTATGGAAAATCTGATTCCTTAGTTTTGGGCTGAAGGGAATTTTTTCCCTCTTATTGCAAAGATGTAGTAGACATGATCTTCAGGAAACTAGTTAGTGACGGTACTGATCTAAAGATGTTATCTGTCAAATGTCCTGAAGATAGTTTCCTATTCTAGCGTTGTCACCTGTCAAACTTGCAGTTTAGTTAAAGGAGAGGAAAAAATACAGGGAATGGAGGAGAGAGAAAAGAAACCTTGTCTAATTTAGAAGGTCTCCTCCCCCCTCGCCAGCAGAGAGCTGCTGAACTGGTCGGAGGGGAAAAGAGCTCTTACAGAAACAGTATGGGAGAAAAGTGTCACAGGCCCTGAAACCAAAGAATATGCTTGGCTCAGGCACTGACACAGTCACAGATTTTGTGACATGCTAACAGCGATATAAAAACTGAGGAAAGATCCCTTGTCTTGGGCATCTGAAGTCTTACACCCGAAAGAGCTGCAGTTGGATTTGGATCCATCCTGCTCCAGCGCATCACATAAATTTATTTATATCCTTTTGTTAGTATGTTTTTAGGCACCCTAACACGGCCTAGTTTAAATTCTGCTTTTTATTCTTTACATTATCTTTGGGGAAGCATAGTTGGCTTTCCTGTCATAGTTACACTCACATTTCAAACCCTTTGTGGAAGGATATCAGTGTGACTAACAGCATGTGCATTTCCAGTAGGATATATTAGGAGTTGAAACATTGGTAAGGGCTGGACTGGTCCTAAATGCTTAGAAAAATGTTATTCAATTTCCACTCAAAAGGAATTGTGATTAAGTGTAGTAGCTTACATTAAGCTAGAGCTTAATTCAACTTGAAAGAATTCTAAACCATCATGTAGTTTCAGCTTCTAGGCTAGCTATATTAAAGTTCGTAATACTTTTGATGATTAGCCAAAGGATCATCTGGACACTTATTCAAGTGCAAAGTGTCAAATTTCAGAACTCTCTGAATCTATACAGTAATCTTGCCAGCCCAGTCCCTCTCTAAATATTTGGCTTCTCTGTTTTAAGTATTCATAGGATCTAAGACGCCTGTGTCTAGTTCTTATCAGAACAATTTTGAGACCAGCATTTTCTGGTTCACTTGATATTTGACTGGCCCCATTTTAGTTAAAAAAGAAATACAGCCTCCACATCTTAAAAGTTATATAATGAAATTCTTTGGCTGCTGTGATTGTATTATATTCTGTATTGTTTAATATTAGAGCTACTCAGAGAGTTTTCCATCAAGTTGTAAGTATTATGCTTACTCACTTGTACAGCCAACTTAGACAGAGTCATAGCTTAAAGTCATGGACTTACAAGAGAAAATAACCAGGCAGAATAAGCTGTGATGAAACTTCAGCAGATATTTTCTGTTTGGTCTAGTTTAAATTTCACCAATTTCCTTTCCACAACTGGAAACACGCTTGAAACTTATAAAATGTGAGACAATATAAGTGACTGACTCTTGTATCTTACACATTCGTAGAACTCATGACTTTACCAGTTGCTCAGACTGTGTGAAGCTCAGAAATAGTGCTGTGGACTAGGATATGTCTCTGACTGTTTGTGATGAGGAAGAAGTAGAAAACGGCATGAGGAGACTCCAAGCAACATGAAAAGGAAAGAGTGACTTCCATATTTTTGTGCTAATAGGATTCAAGTTCACAGATCTCCCCCCCTCCANNTTCCATCACTGATCTGAGAAACATACTTTTACTCGGTTATCTTCAGACATTCTTCTCATAACTATTGTCACTTTTTGACTTTCAGTTGCTGACTGTTCTCCAGTGTTAATGCTTCAACGGCAGTAAGCAAACACCTGGACACTTCTACTTCAACTGCTTGCTCAGGACTGGTGGTTTTAGCTTTTTGTTTACTTCTTTGAGAAACATTTATTGTGATTGGCATAGTCTTCATACGAAATATCTACAATGTGAAAGACAGATAGCAAAGATATGACCGAAGCTTCTTAGTTCCCTTTGCAGTGCATTGAGTTGTCTTCCCCCACCCCACGCCCAAGGGGAAATTAGAATATGCTGAGAACTGAGATTCCTGTTAGAGCTGCCAAACTAAGACAAGCAACAAGACTACTGTTTCTCCTGATTACTAGTCCACAAGGAGGACTGATACAGTTCTGCAGACCTGTAACTTGTGCCTGCTACAGCAAAGTGTGCCAAACAGGAATAATCAAGGGAGTAAGAGCCACTGGATCTTCAAAGGTTCAGGTAAATCAAAGAAGCTTAGGATAATCCAGAGGAAGCCTTACCAAAACTCTGCTGCCTTTGAAGATTGTCTATCATTTACCCAGAAGGATTTGATATATAAGAGATGCTTTATTTTCTGGATTTTTTTCCTGAGTCAAAATCAAAGTCCAAATTCAGTTTAGTGACTGTATTTTTTTGTTTGATGTTAAATTTATTGCACTTTTTTTTCTTTTTTTTTTTTTTTGCCATAATTCCATTTGTATGCCAGGTACAGCTAGAAGAAAAACCTGTAAAGAATGGAAGCTTTCATCTAATGTGAGCTTCTGTTTCTTCTGTTAAAACTTGAACAGGAGAAAAATATTTTACTTTCTTCCTCCATATTTTGATAGATTGGATGATGACTAGCTTTTATAGCTTACACTTGAATTAACTGAACCTTTGAAATGGAAATTGGAAAGCAAACACATACATTATTTAGTAAATACAAATTCATTTTTAAAAGTAAGAATATTTCTTTAAGAAGATCGGAATACCTTGGGGTTTCGTACCATCACGGAATGTGGGAAATTGCAGTGTATCAAAATGTATGCCAAGGAAAATAAGCATTCCGACTGTACTACAAATGAGCTACTACCACTTGTCTTGGATAACTCTGGTATACAGGAGAGTTCACTGCATTGTTCAATTCATGCAACTTTATTTACATTGCGTACTCTGATAGGTGATTGTGTTTATGAGAGCTTTTTATATAAGGAATAAAAAATTAGTATCTTGTATGTCTAAAAAATGTTTAGGTTCCAAATCAAACCTTCATGCTGAAAAATATCAATATAACAATACCTACACAATCTTAAATTTATAGATGTTTAATTATAAGAGTATGTGTGAGAGAGAGATTCAATATGCATGTGTGTGTGTGTGCTTCCCTTATAGCACACTTCTCCCAGTCCCTCTTCTTGGGATTCTGGGTGTTCTTTATTCTGGAGTGGATGACTGTAATGTTAATAGTACTTTAATATAATTACTTGGATAGAATTCCTCCTTTTTGAGTAGTTAGATCTGTAAGCAAAATGAACAGGTTTGTACCATGGACACTTCAGCTTCTGGTATCTTAAAAAGAGAAATAAAATCAAAACAGGGTTAAGCTTCAATTGCATTGGGCCATTGGAATTACCTCATTACTGCCTAGATTTTCTGATTTTACTAAAGATTAAACCTGTCCTCTGGGCTTTTGTTCACTGTGTGGCAGCCGCTGTCACTGTGTCCTGCATCTGTGTGGCAACCTCTGTCAATTTTTGTAGTAAATCTAACCAATTTGGTCATCTGTTTCACAAGTTAAATGTGCTACTTATGCGTTGCCGGACAGGCACGCACCTGCAATGTGTGCACACATGCAGCATTTCCTTACAAATATGGGCTAGATAAACATATTGAAAAAAATGAAGTGGCACCTGAAGACAAGTTTTGGGACTGCTAAGTCCCAAGCACAGACCCCTGCCTCTTGATTAGCTGTTGTTTCCATACTATGAGGTGGGTCTACACTACAGCTTGCCCAGCAGTCCTGTAGCCTGGGTGGATGGGTGTGTGTGTATCAGTATACACATACACACTTTCCGTGGTCAATTCCCAGCTATGGGGCATGAACTCTGCATGATGTAGCCCTCAGCTCTGATTCCCCTGCATGTCCAGACCGAAGGGCCTGTTGGAGCACCCTGTAACTCCCTCATTGACAAAGTCCCTAACTTTCCTTTCTAAAGCCAACTAAGCCTATGGGCATGGGATTCTCCCCTTGCTGTGCAGTGGGAAAGCAGCCAGCTCCAAGTACAAATACTGATGGCATGTGATTTTTATTTTCCACACCCCCCCCGAGTGAGACCCAGTTGTTCACCAGTCCCAGTGATATCCTCCTGATGATGTTTTAATCACAGCAGAAAGGATGGCCGGGCATGTGTCCCTGCCAGTTGAAGGACCAGTAGCTCGTGTGTTCCAGTAGAGTGCTAACAGCTGAGTTAATACTGTCATTTGTTCTTCTCCTATACTTAGTCCTTGCTCTTCCCTTCCACTCCCAGTTTGGATTTTGTCACTTCTGCTTTTTGAGTTGTTTCTTCTTCTGTGTAGCTTGTGTGCCACTGCTGCAATCATAAGACTTCGAACAGAAGGGGAAAAAGTAAAGGTTTGGAGGTAAATGTGATACAGCATAGTGTAGGGGTGTTTTCCCCAGACGAAAATGAGGTAGACCTCCTTTATTTAGCCCTCAGTAGAACACTTTATGTGACTGTGTCTTAAATTAGAAGTTAGAGGAAGCAATGGAGGTTACTAAAAAGGAGGATAAAGAATTGGCTAATGCAACTATTCATGCTGAGAGAAGAAATATCAAGCAAAGGAAATCATTAGTGTTTCTCAAGGATTAGTACTGGGAATAATTTTCTTAAATGTTTTCATTAATGACCTTTACATTAATAGTAGGGAAACATTTTCAGCATAATCTGCTGACAAAGTGAAGTTTGAGGACACAAAGGCAGACCGATACATTACAGAGAGAGTGTTTTTCTATTAGATTCTGGATGTGTGTCATTAGTTTTTTGTTTTGTTTTCATTGCTCTTATTTCTGTTGTCATTCATTTTTTTTTCCATTTAGAGTTCCTAATCTGTAAATGAGTGACTAATGGAAGGTCTTAGTATGCTGGTGCAGCTATAAGGTCTTAGTATGCTGGTGCAGCTATAAACTCCCGTTAGAAGCATCTGCAAAAAGGGCAAAATGCAATCCCTTTGATGTGTTAGAACTCATTTGCTTTTTTTTTTTTTTT